>Ga0068713_1000347_pt1 | contig 87181 bp, 72 predicted proteins | sample MTBAKSrepl2MetaG_FD_62223 | JGI IMG/M metagenome (GOLD analysis project Ga0068713, IMG submission 62223) | Enrichment culture microbial communities om Arthur Kill intertidal strait, New Jersey, USA, that are MTBE-degrading - MTBE-AKS2 (Arthur... | ecosystem: Environmental > Aquatic > Marine >... | reverse complement strand
ATCCGACAGTTGACGCCCGTTCATTTCGGGCATCACCAGGTCGGTGATGAGAAGATGAATTCCGCCGGGATGCGCTTCGGCAATTCGTAACGCCTCTTTGGGGGTGCCCGCAGCCAGGACATGGTATCCGAGCTTTTCCAGCATCATTTTCCCCATGCTCATGATGGCGGGCTCGTCTTCCACCAAAAGGATCGTCTCTCCGTTACCCCTGGGAAGATCCTCGGGCGTCGATGCCGCCGCTTCGACGGGTTCTCCCACATACCGCGGAATGTAGATTCTGAACGTGCTTCCCCTTCCGGGTTCACTGTAGACGTTGATGTAGCCTTCGTTTTGTTTCACGATCCCGTATACCGTGGCCAGGCCCAAACCGGTGCCCTCCCCTGTCTTCTTGGTGGTGAAAAAGGGTTCGAACATGTGATCGAGGACGTCCTTGTCCATCCCGCGGCCGTTGTCACTCACCGCCAGCATCACGTAGTCTCCCGGAATGAACCCAGGTCGGTCGGCGGAGTAATTTTGATCCAGGGTGACGTTTTCGGTTTCGATGGTGACCTTGCCCACCCCTCCAATGGCATCCCGGGCATTGACGCAAAGGTTGGCCAGGATCTGGTCCACCTGGGCCGGATCCATTTTCACGGGCCATAAATGGGCATCCGGTTTCCATAACAGATCAATGTCTTCGCCGATGAGGCGCCGGAGCATCTTGAGCATCCCTTCCACGGTCTCGTTGAGATCCAGGACTTTGGGCGCGATGGTCTGTTTCCGGGCAAAGGCCAGAAGCTGCCGGGTCAGATCCGCGGAACGCCAGGCCGCCTTGTGGATTTCTTCCACATCCGAATGAAACGCCTCCCCGGGATTCAGCTTCATGAGCATCATTTCCGCATGCCCCAGGATCACGCTCAGCATATTGTTGAAATCATGGGCCACTCCGCCGGCCAGTCTTCCCACCGATTCGAGCTTCTGGGCCTGGACCAGTTGCGCTTCCAGGGATTTGCTCTCCTGTTCGGCTCTCTTCCGAAACGCGTCCATCATGATGCCGTGGAGGGCATACGCCAGGTCATCGGCCATTTCGGAAAAAAGGCTTTGTTCCTCGGGGTCGGCGCCCAGACCGTGCTCAAGGGCGGCGGCCAGATAGCCGAAGGCGACACCGCCGTGGACGAGGCGCACGCAAAAAGCATCTGTCTCGGCGCATCCTTTTTCAATGGGGCATGATTTACAAATCCGCCTCCGCTCTTCCACAAACAAAAGTGTCCCGGCGGCATCGGTATGTGTGCAGCAGGGAGGGAGTTCGCCTTTTTTCAGTATGCGTTCCAGGGCATCCAGGGCTTCCCCCATCCCGGATCCGACCCAAGAAAAGGGCCGGTTGTTGGCATCCGTCAAAACGATCAGCGCGGAAGCGTACCCGCGGTTTTCCACCAAAAGGCGGGAGGCCTCCCGAATCAAGGTCTCCCGGTCCCGCTCCCGGACAATCAACTGGTTCACCTCCCGGATGGCCCTCAGCACGCGGTTCAGATGTTCGATGCGTTCCCGGGCCCGCTTGAACTCCGTGATGTCCTGAAATGTGCCGCGTACTTTGATACATTTTCCGTCCTGAAACACAGGCTCGCCTTGAGCACGGCACCATAACAGCTTCCGGGTGGCGGTATGGACCTGAAGCTCCAGATCAAACGGGATTCCGTCCCTTACGGCCGTGTTGTAGGCGTCCTCCAAAATCTTTCGATCCTTGTCGGGATAATACCCGAGGTGTTCGTTGACCCCTGGAGGGTCCTGATCGTAAGGAATTTCGATGATATCATACAGGGCTTCCGTCCAGACCGCTTTTCCGGTGATGAGATCATGCTCCCACCCGCCGATTTTCCCCATCTTTCCGGTGATATTGAGAATTCGTTCATTTTCCTGGAGTGCCGCGGTCCGGGCGGCCACCTGTCTTTTCAAGGACCAGGACCATAAGAAAAACCCCAGCAGGAGTACCAGCAGCGGGATGAGAACCATGGCGGAATAGCGCAGGGCGGCGATAAGTGACCGTTTTTCTTCCCGGTAAATGCCGAGCCATTTTTCCTTGATGCGCCGGTATTCGCCCGTTTCTTCTAATATCTTCAGCCCTTCGCTGAAAGACGCCAGCAGGGCTTTCTGACCATTGCGAACCGCATAGCAGTACTCCGGCGAAAGGAACGGCTGCCGTCCCAAAACAAGGTTGTCCCATCCATGCGTTTCGATCCAATACAGGGCCGTCAATCGGGCAACAAGTGCACAATCATGCTTTCCCTCCGCCAATTCTTTGAGGGCATTTTCCTGGGCGTCGACAGCAGTAATATGGGCATCGATGCCTTTCTCAACAACGAAATTGTGCATGATGTCGCCTTCTTGAACAACGATCCGTTTACCGGTCAATTCCGTTGCGGTGGTCGGAGGATCGCCCGAACCCTTGCGCATCACGCTGACATAATGATTCACGATGTGCGGCTGCGTGAAGTCGAACTTTAAATCGCGTCCGGGGGAATAAAACATGCCCTGGACCACGTCGATTTCCCCCGTTTCGAGATCCTTAACCACCTTTGACCAGGGGCCCAGGCGGATCTCGATGTCAAGCCCCGTCTCTTTCGCGATGGCACGGGTAAGTTCCACATTGTAGCCGGCCGGCCGTTTTCATCCAGGAATTCATAGGGCGGATAATTGTGATCCCCGCCCACCACGATGCGCCGGTGGACCGGGAGCTCCAGGGCGGCGAACCATTTGGCGTGCAGGTGGCGGTAGGTCCCGTCGGCCATGACCAGAGAGAGCCCTTCGTTGAGCAGGGCCAGGGTGTCCCGGTCCCCTTCCTTGACCGCGAAGCAGAAATCCTGGCGGAAACCGTCGATGGGCTTGTTGATCACCCGGAGGTTTTCAATCCCCGCTTCCTGAATGAGGCGCAGGGCCACCAGGCGCTGGATGACCACGGCATCGTAACGCCCTTCGGATAAGGATTGAAGCGCCTCCTCGAAGGTGGCCGTGGTATGGATTTCGATACCGCGATCCTTTCTCCGGAGGAATTCCTCGGCATTGTCCCCCTTCATGACGGCGACATTGCGGCCCTTGAGATCCTCCAGGTCCCTGACGTCGGTGGTCCCTGCCCTTATCACGATGGCCCCGTGAAGGGACATGTAGGGAAAGGTGAAATCGAAAAGGGATTCCCGCTCCGGCGTGCGGCCCACCAGGGGAAGGGCATCCACTTCCCCGTTTTCCAGCCAGCCCCGAACCTCGGCCCACGGACCGACCCGGAAGGTGACCTCCCGTCCCATGGCTTCAAGGGCGGCGCGCATGAGTTCCACGGAGAAACCGGTGGGTTTACCTTTTTCATCCACGAAGCAAAAAGGGGGATAATCGATCTCGGCGGCGGAGCGGATGGGCGTTTTGGCGCCTGCCCCCGGGATCAGGAGTGTCAGGGACAAAAACCATGCGGCGAACAACGCGCCGAATCTTGAAAAAAAGCCGGACCCCTTAGGGGCTCTCTTGAGGTTGACTGAAATCATCGCCATTATTGTGCCTTCTTTGAGCGGCGCCCTCCCGCCCTGAAGGGCGGGGCGCCACGTTAAGGAAAATACCCGTTTTAAGATCGCTTCCCTCGACCCCGTCTTAAACGGCGGGGCTTGCGGGAAGTGTTCCGGTCACAGGGCTTTTGCAAAGGGAATGTACAATGTCGGATGAACGCATTTATGGACATTCCCTTCATGTATAATGATATTCATACGTCATATTTACCATATTTTTTTCGAAATTCAAGAATAATACCGAAGCAGCGGCTTTGCCGCGTTGATTTTTGTTGTGTCGTCTTGACTCAAGGAAAGGGTTTTTTTAATGTAGCCCAAACGATTATGTGAAAAAGGGGACGCCATGATCCTTATCGGGCATCGGGGGGCGGCCGGGTTGGCCCCGGAAAACACCCTGGCGGCGTTTCGAAAAGCACTGGAATTTAACGTGGACGGGATCGAAATGGACGTCCAGCTTTCCGCCGACCATGTGGTGGTGGTACACCATGATTTCACCCTCAAGCCGGAAACCACCCGGACAGCCGGCGGCCGGTGGCTCACGGAAGACGCCTGCCGGCCCATCAAGGAATTGACGCTTTTCGAGCTGAAAACCTATGATGTGGGCCGTTTGAAGCCTTCCACCGATTACGCCCGCCGGTATCCCGACCAGCAGCCTGCCGACGGGGAACGGATCCCCACCCTCCGGGAGGTCATCGCCCTTTTGAAAGGTCGAAAGGATACCCGCACGCATCTTTGGGTGGAGATCAAGACCTCCCCGGAACAACCCGAACGTGCCCCCGATCCCGAGGCGATGGTGGAAGCGGTGGTAACGGTCTTGAAAAAAGAACGCTTTGTATCCCGGACCGCCCTGGTTTCCTTTGACTGGCGGGCCCTGATGTATTGCCGGAAGCGGTATCCCCAAATCCCGGTGGTCTTTTTGTCTGACGCCGGCGATTTCCTTGAAAAGATCCGGTCCGCGGTTTCCGAAAAGGATTCCAAGAGATACGGCCTGCCTGCGGAAAAGATACATTCCATTCCACAAGTCATCCATCACCTCGGGGGCCGGCTGTGGGGCCCCCGGTTCGATTCCTTGACGCCCCAGGCCCTTACCGAGGCCCGCGCGCTCGGAATCAGGGTGTTTCCCTGGACCCCGGACGACAAAAACGACATCCAGCGACTGGCCCAAATGGGCGTCGACGCGATTATCACCAACCGGCCGGATGTCTTTCGATCCCTCTATCCGTTCCCCTGACAAAGGCCTGCATGTTGCCCCGAAAACCCGGAAAAGCAACTCCCGAACATGCGGTGACGACCACGTGCGCTTTTGATTGCGGCGCCCGCTGCCTCTTGAGGGTCCACACAAAAGAAGGGAAAGTCACCCGCATCACGGCGGATCCCCGGGGCGGATTCCGTCTCAGGCCCTGCATCCGGGGTTTGTCCCAAAAGGCGGTGGTGCATGCCCCGGACCGGTTGACCCGGCCCCTCAAGCGCCGCGGCAAACGGGGCGAAGGGGATTTTATCCCCATACCCTGGGACGAGGCCCTGGACACGGTGGCCGAAGCGTTGAAAACGGCCAAGGAAACCCTTGGGCCGGAATCCGTTTTCCTGATGGATTATTACGGCAACGAAGGGGCCCTCCACAGCACCCGGAGGACCGCCTTCCGGTTTTTCCAGTGCTTCGGCGGGTGCACCCGTGCATGGGGAAGCAGTTCCATGGAAGGGGCCGTGTTCGCCTCGGAGGCCACCTTCGGGAGCGGGTATACCGGGAGCAGCCGGGACAACTTCCTTTATTCCCGAATGATTATTTTATGGGGATGGGATCCTTTCATCTCCCGATTCGGTCCGGACACGTGGCGTTACCTGAAAAAAGCCAGGGAAAAGGGGGTAAGAATCGTCTGCGTGGACCCCCGGCGCAACCATACCGCTCGAAGACTGAACTGCCCCTGGATTCCTATCCGGCCTGGCACCGACACGGCCATGCTGTTGGCCATGGCCTACGTGATGATCACCGAAAACCTTTACGACCCCGCATTCATCGAGCGCCACACCCATGGATTCGAGGCATTCAAATCCCATGTCCTGGGGGGTCCGGACCTCACGCCCAAAACTCCCCGATGGGCGGCCGCACGCACCGGCGTCGATCCCCAGATTATCCGAAGCCTTGCCGTGGAGTACGCTTCCCGGAAGCCGGCGGCCCTTTGTACCGGTTGGGCGCCGGGACGTACGGCCTTCGGGGAGCAGTTCCACCGGGCGGCCATGGCCCTGGCCGCGTTGACGGGGAACATCGGAATCCTCGGCGGCCATGCGGCCGGGGGCACGGATCGCCTCCCCTTGGGCCGGCTGGGGGCGTCTTTTCCGGTTTCTCCGAAGCGCTTTCCCCGGGTGCACATCACCCAGGTTTACGACGCCCTCCTGGAAGGGAAAGCCGGGGGCTTTCAAAGCGACATCCAGATCCTTTACATCGTCGGATGCAATCTGTTGAACCAGTTTCTCAACCTGAACAAGGGGCGCCGTGCCTTGAATCGGGTGCCCTTCATCGTGGTGCATGACCTTTTCCTCAATCCCACGGCCCGGTTTGCCGATATCATCCTCCCCGTCACCCATTATTTGGAAGAAGAAGATATCGGCCTGCCCTGGCTCGGAGGGCCGTACTGGATTCATATGGATCGCGCAGTGGATCCGTCGCCGGGCCTCCGTTCGGACCTGCATCTCTTTTCGTTGCTGGCCGGGCGATTAAAGATAAAGGGGTACAACCCGAAAAAAGACCGGGAATGGCTGGAAGGATTCCTCGAAGAAACACCGGGCCTTCCGGATTTCGCGTCTTTTGCGGATGAAGGCTTCCTTTATCGGGACACGGATCTGCCGTGGGTGGCCTTTAAGGAACAAATCGAAGACCCGGAAAACCATCCCTTTCCCACCCCGTCGGGGAAAATCGAGTTTTACAGCGAAACCCTGGCAACCCAAAAGGATCCGTTCCTTCCGCCGGTTCCGACCTACATGGACCCGTGGGAGGGCCCGGGGGATCCCTTATCCCGCACGTACCCCCTCCAGTTGATCAGTCCCCACGCAAAAACCCGCGTCAATTCACAATTCGACAATATTCCGCACTTAAAAGCAACGGCGGACGACCGGGTGTGGATGCATCCAACGGACGCCGCCGTCCGGGGGATTGCCGACGGGGACATGGTGGTGGTTTTCAATGACCGGGGCCGCATCCGTGTGCCGGTAAAGGTCACCCCGGACATGATGCCGGGTGTCGTGAGTCTCGATGCCGGCGCCTGGTACCGCCCCGCCGAAGACGGAACGGATGAGGGGGGGTGCGTGAACGTCCTCACCCTGGACCGCATGTCGCCGGGAGGCGCCTTCCCGTGCAACAGTTGCCTGGTGGAAATCACAGCTGATGGTTAAAACGCTCAAACCGTTTAAGGAATCGATTTTCCCCGGTTAAACCAACTCCCGGGCGGCCTCGGACATGAGGGCGGCGATGGCCATGCGCCGGGGGCAGCGCCGTTCGGCTTCGGAATAATCCACGCGGGCCAGGCGTGTGCGGAGGGCTTCCGGGATCCTGCGATAGAGCGCGCCGGCCGCGTCCGGATCCCGGTAGGCTCTGCGGTACATGAGACACCGCATAATATCTCCCACCGGAACCGGCTCGGAAAGGACGGATTCGCATACGGCGGTGCACCCGGCACAGTAATCGGATGCGGTTTCCCGGGCGTAGGCATCCATCAGGCGCCGGTCATCGGAAGACAACCGGCCTTCCTTCACGGCCGCCTGAACATTGGTCATCAGCAGCGTCAGGGTCGGCATCTGGGAACAAATACTGGCGATCTGCGGATTTTCCCATACCGCCTTGAGTTTGGCCTGGCCGTCGGTAAAGCCTTTTCTCAAAAAGCGCCCGGCGAGATCCAGCTCCAATCGGGATCCGGTTTTCACCGGCCCTCCCCCCTGGGTCTTCATGGCGGTGAGACCGATTCCGGCCCGGGCACAGGCATCCACGGCACGCCGCATGGCATCCGTTTTCATCAGGCGAAAATTGTAGGTCATCATGATCCCGTCGATCCATCCCAGCGCGGGCGCCGCCGTAAGACATGCCTCCATGTTGCTGTGGGTGCTGAAACCGAAGAATCGGATCTTCCCCGAAGACTTGGTCTTTTCCGCCCACTTTCGGGTATCTTTGACTTCGTCGATATTCCGGATGCCGTGCACGAAAAACAAGTCCACATGATCGGTGCGCATCCGTTGCAAAGAGGTCTCCAGATCCCGTGTCATGCCGTTTTGACTCCAGGCCCCGGATTTGGTCACCAGAAAGACCTTTTTCCGGTCCCCGGGAAACCGGGAAAAGTACATCCCGATCCCCTCTTCGCTGCGGCCGCCGCCGTAGGAATGGGCCGTATCCCAATAACTGACCCCCCATTTCAGTGCTTGTTTGAGCATGAGCTGGTTGCTGGGAATGTCGAACATGCCTCCCAACGACAGCATGGAAACGGAAACACCCGTTTCCCCGAAAGGCCGGACCGGGACGACGGCGTCTTTGACGGGGCCGTCCTCCGCTGCGCTCAAGGACGCCGAAACGGAAACCAGGGTCGTTGCCCCGGCGGCCACGGCCAGGTTTCTTGTTCTTTTTAAAAATGCTCTTCTCGATAAAGGGTTTCCCTCGGATGGCATATGCGTTCCTTTGATTCGCGGTGTGGAGTCCTCCCGTCCGGAAGGGCGGGACTTGCGGGAAGCGTTCCGGTCATCCATAGTGCTCCCGGATCCATTCCTGGTATTCCCCGCTTTTCACCCGGTCCACCCATTCCCGGTGCGCGAGGTACCAGGCAATGGTCTTTCGAAGACCCGTGGAAAGGGACTCGGCGGGATGCCAGCCCAGCTCCTTTTGAATCTTGGAAAAGTCGATGGCGTAGCGGCGGTCGTGGCCGGGCCGGTCCTTGACAAAGGTGATGAGATCCCGCCTCGCGCCGGCGGCGGGGGTTCCAAGGGATTCATCCACGAGGTCGCAGATCAGCTCCACCATGCGGATGTTTTCCATTTCACTGCTCCCGCCGATATTGTACGTCTCCCCGTCCCTTCCGGACTGCATGACCCGCCAGACGGCATGGCAGTGATCTTTCACATAGAGCCAGTCCCGGACATTCAACCCGTCTCCGTAAACGGGAAGGGGCCTGCCCTCCACGGCGTTGAGAATCATCAGGGGGATCAGTTTTTCGGGGAATTGATACGGTCCGTAGTTGTTGGAACAATTGGAGATCGTGACGGGCAGGCCGTACGTTTCGTGAAACGCCCGGACCAGATGATCGGAAGCGGCCTTGGAGGCCGAATAGGGACTGTTCGGTCGATAGGGGGTCGTTTCGGTGAAAAAACCCGATTCCCCGAGGCTTCCGAAGACTTCATCGGTGCTGATATGATGAAACCGCACCATCCGATTTTGATGTTTTCGGGCGAGCTGCAGCAGATTGAAGGTCCCCACGATGTTGGTCTGGATAAAGGCGTCAGGCCGGACGATGGACCGGTCCACGTGGGATTCGGCGGCGAAATGGCAGACCGCGTCGATCTCATAGGCGTCGAAAACACCGCTCAGCGTCTCCGGATCGCAAATATCGGCCTTTACGAAATGATAACGCCCCGAAAACCGTTCCGGGATCCCGGCAAGGTTCTCCGGGTTTCCGGCATAGGTCAGGGCATCCACGTTGATGACGCGCCCTGTGTAATCCGATTCTTCCAACAGATAACGGATGAAATTGGCCCCGATAAAGCCGCATCCGCCGGTGACAAGCATGTGTTTCATCGATTTTTCCTCTGTTCAGGAAGCATATCCGAAGGGATGGGATCGGTGCCAGTTCCAGGCGGTTTCGATGATGGTCTCAATCTCCGCGAATCGGGGGTTCCATCCCAAGGCCTGTTTGATTTTCTCCGATCCCGCCACGAGCACGGGGGGGTCTCCGGGCCGTCGATCCCCGTGAATGAGCGGGACGGTTTCCCCCGTGATTTTTTCCGCCACGTGGATGATCTCGTTCACCGAAAACCCCTTTTGGTTGCCCAGGTTGAAAACGGCGCTTTCTTTTTGATTCAAAAGATAGTCCAACGCCAGCAGGTGGGCTTCGGCCAGATCCAGGACGTGGATAAAGTCCCGGATACAGGTCCCGTCCGGCGTATCGTAGTCGGTCCCGAGAACGGTCAACGGCTTCCCCGTGAGGATCGCCTGAAGGGCCAGGGGGATGAGGTGGGTTTCCCGGGCATGGTCCTCCCCCATGGTGCCGTCGGGATGCGCGCCCGCGGCGTTGAAATATCTAAGGGAAATGAAGCGGATCTCTTGTGCGGCGGCACTGTCTTCAAGGACTTGCTCCACCATGTGTTTGCTCCATCCATAGGGGTTGATGGGCGCCTTGGGATGGGCCTCGGGGATGGGGATTTTTTCGGGGATTCCGAAGACCGCCGCACTCGAAGAAAAGATAAAATGCCGGGTCCCGAACGCCTTCATGACCCTGAGCAGGTTCACCGTGTTGGCCACGTTGTTATGGTAGTATGCCAGCGGCGCCGCCACGGATTCCCCCACAAGGGCAAAGGCGGCAAAATGCATCACGGCATCGAACCGATGGGATGAAAAAAGATTTTCCAACAGGACGGTATCGGCCATATCCCCCTCGATGAGCGGCACCGCCGACGGGAGGGCTTTCCGGTGTCCCAGGGAAAGGTTGTCCAGAACCACCACGTCCATTTGGTTTTCAAACAACAACCGGGTGACGATACTCCCGATATATCCGGCGCCCCCGACGATCAGCACTTTCATGGCATCCATCCGTTGGCTGAAACGCTTCCCTGAAACTCTTGACTTTTTTACGACCTTGTCTTTTTTGATGGCTTCATAAAAAGTCCATCTGCGGCGTTGCGCGGCATTCTTCGTCATTGCGGCGTACCTGTAAGTACGCCTCATTCCTCAGAATTTGCGCGCCTTGCATCTGGAGCTTTTTACTTTGCCATCCCAGTTTCGACTTTTTACGATTCCATCTTCTTTGATGGAGCGATCTTTTTTACCATCGTCAAGCAGTTTTTCCCGGAATCCGTCCCGTAGGAGACATCATCCATGATGGATTGAATGATGCCGATCCCCCTTCCGCTTTCGGGGATATCCCGGATCGAAATGGTATTGTGGTCCAGGGAGGACAGGCCCCTGTCACGGACCCGGGATTCGCTCATGGGCGTTCCGCTGTCCAGGACCTGGATGACGAGGCGGTCCGAAAACAAGGAAAAGACGACGTCCACCTCGCCGCCTGCTTTTTTTTCATAGGCATGGAGGATGCTGTTGTTCACGGCCTCCACCACACACAGTTCCATGCGGCAGGCATCGATTTCGGAAAGCGGGATGAGCCCGCACAGCCGATTCACCGACATGCCGACCAGGGGAACGTTTTCCAGTCGGCTCTCAATGGTGAACCGAACGCGCCGACGGGGTTTTTTTGCGCGCGCCATTTTCAACCCTTTCGGAAGGCATGCGTATCGTGTGTTCCTGCAAAGGTCAACGCATGTTTTGGATGCCGCGATTCGTTTTCGGCGCTGACCCGGATGGCCCGCTTTCCGGAAACCGGGCATTCATGCTCACAGACGCCGCAGCCGATACACCGGTCGATGTCCACGTAGGGCTGTTGCAATCGAATCCGGATTTCCACCCGGTTTTCCGGCGCCGGTGGTTTTTTCCATGGATTCTGGGGGTAAATTTCGATCCGATCTGCGCCGTTTTTGAGGATCCGGCGGGGATCGGCATCCCCTGTCCCGCGGAGGATGCAATAGTAGTCCCCCGTTTCCAATTGACCCGGCGGGAGGCGTTCCCCGTCGAATTCCACGTACAGCGGGCCGGCCTTTTTGATCTTTAACGATTCCGAAAATCGCAGTCGTGAAAAATATTCCCGGGTAAAGATGGCCTTGGGGCTCACCGGGCAGTTTTCCTGGCATACGATGCAGGGTTTGTCCATGGCCCAGGGGAGGCACCGGCCCCGGTCGATAAAGGCGGTTCCGATGCGCACCGGGCCGTCCTTTGCGTATGCATTCCGGCCGAGGCGCTCGTCGAAACTCAACGCCCGGATGGCCGCCGTGGGGCACAAGTGCCCGCAGGCAATACACGTATGGTGGCATCCGCTGGTTCCCATGCGGAAATCGAGCACCGGCGTCCAAACCCCCTCCAGACCCGCTTCCAGGCCCGCCGGCTGGATGACCCCCGTGGGACAGATGCGCATACACTGCCCGCATTTGATGCAGCGGCTTAAAAAGGCCGCCTCCGGCAGGGCACCCGGGGGACGGACCAAGGCCGGGTTCCAACCGTGGGAAAGCCCTCCCCCGGCGCGCAGCAGCGGCACCGCCGCAACCCCGGAGACCATGGAAAAGACAAATCCCCTCCGGCCGAAATCGGGCAGCAGGATCTCCCCGCCTTCCGAAGGCCGCACGCGGTACGCGAGCTGGCGGGTTGTGCACGCCCCGAGGCAGTTCAGGCACAGCACGCATTCCCCCCATACGATGGAAGTCGCCGGGGAACAGGCCCCTTCGCAATCCGCGTCACACATGTTGCACGCCGCGCAGGGGGATTGGGTTTTTCCGATCCGCCCCAGGGAATATCGGGCGAAAAGCCCGAAAAGTGCTCCCAGGGGACATACATATCGGCAGTAAAACCTCGGGGACTTCAGGTTCAAAAAGACAGCGGTGAAAAATATCGTTCCGATCAACCACGCCCCCTGATAATGCCGGAACGCCGCCGACAAGGTGTGGCGCCCCGGGTCAACCAGCGGCAACAAAATCAGGTTTACGGATCGATGGAAAAGGGGAATGGGATCCAGGAGCCCGGTTTGAAGGCTGCTTTGAAAGATACGGGTCGTTTTGAGCGCCAAAACAAAGAGGATTACCCAAAAGACAGGAAAAATCAGTGCGTCGAAGCGTTTTTGCTCCTGATATAGGGTATGGAAAAGGACGGCGAGAAGGGATCCGATTAAAAAAAGGGCCGCCGTCATCCATCCGAATTGCGGGTCATTCCAGGAGATCCCGGACAGAAAAACCAAAAGATCCGCCATGGCCGCCCCCAACATCCAAAACAGGATGTAGTATTTGACCGCCTGCCATCGACTGTACCGGTTGGCCATCCTTTTTTCCGTGAAGGCTTTTCGCCGCCTTCCCAGGTACCCCACAAACTGGTGAAGGGTGCCGAAGGGACACACCCACCCGCAGAAAAAACGGCCCAGGAGTATTGTCAGGATCACCGGAACCAATCCCCAGAAGAGGCCGTTGTAGAGGGTGTGGGTGGAAAGGAGGGTCCCCAGCCCGGTCAAGGGATCGAGTTCGAGAAACCAATTTACCGGCCACCCCCTGAGCTGCCACCACGCATCCCCCAGGGCGGCCACGACGCAAAACCATAAAAAGAGCAATAAAAAAAAGCCCTGGCTCACCCGCCTGACGTTCAGGATGCTCATATCTCTTGAAAATCCAAAGACCGGTAGTCCGTTGTCCCGGCACCGGCCGCCTCGGCTTTCCCGATATAGGGAAAATCGTGGGCCGATTTGTCCAACAAGGTCGCCCCCAGTACATCTGCCGCCACGGGGTCCGTACCCGCGATCAGGGTGTTCGCGGTCACCAAGTCGGAAAGGGAACCCCCGGTGGGTCCGTTGGTGATCATGGGCGTGGTGCCGTCCAAAACCACCAGGGTGGGACGGATCAGCAGGGAAAGCTCCATGATGATATCATGAATCTTCTGATGAAAAATATTTCGCCGCCCTCCCAGGAGACCGTACCAGTTTTTCAGAGTCATGGACGCGCCGCTCCGGTGATGATCCTTGACCGGTGCCATCCCGATCACTTTGTCGATGCCGTTAAACGGTTCGAAAAGGACCGGCCAGTTCCGGATGAGTGCGGCGCCGGGAACGGTCATGGGCTTGAAGAGGCGCTCTTCGGGAAGGACCACCCGGGCCCCGGCATCCTCGGCGGCCTTTCCGATTCCGGTCAGCAAAAAGCAGCTCCTGGGGTCGTTGATGGGATTATCCGTCACCACCACTTCCCCGGCCCCGGCGCGAAAACAGTGTTTTATCATCTCCGCCACCAGCAACGGATGGGTCGTGGCGGACAGCACCGGGGGGGAGGCAAACGCCGCATTGACCTTCAACAGGACCCGGTCCCCTTTCCGGATAAACGCCCCGATACCGCCCAGCGCCTCCAGCGCCAGGCCCAGGGCCTTGGCCCGGTCGGCTTCCCGGACACGGCAGATGCGGCCCCTGGCCTCGGGAACGGAAAAATCCGGAAAAACGTCCGCCGTGGGGTCCGCCGACAGGTGTCGGGACGCGTGGTGGGGCCCTTCGGGATCATAAAATCCGTAACCCAGGGTACACGCCGCGGCGATCGAAAACCCTGCTTTAAAAAAACGGGAGAAAAACTGCCTCCTGTCATATTCTTTTATATGTTTATCAATTTTTTGCATTTAATTTAGTGGAGCCCTCCCGCCCTGAAGGGCGGGGCTCCCCGGTAAGGAAAGTGTCTATTTTGAGATAGCTTCCCTCGACCCCGCCTTAAAAGCGGGGATTGCGGGAAGCATTCCGGTCAAGTGATCATTTAAATACGCCGTCAGGGCCATCGCCTTTTCCGGATCCGCGGCCTGGTGCACCCCGGCAAAGTAAGGCCCCTGGGAAAAAAAGATTTCGGTCATCCCCATCACGGAAAGGGCCGTCCACCCTTTTTGGTCCGGAAACGGGGACTCAAGGGGTTGGGCGTCAAACTGAAGGAGAAAGTCCCGATACGCCGTCGAAAGCATGCGGGCCTCATTCGCATCGGCTCTCAGGGAAACAAATGCCGTCATGACGGCATCCTCCAAGCGGTATTCGGCGGTGTAGATCCGGTCGAGCGTTTCCAAACCAAAGGCATCGGCGGGAATCAAAAGAATGCTTTCGGGGTTCAGGCCTTCCGGAGGAAAATACGGCTTTTCCGGTGCAGGCCCTTGTGCTTCCGGAAAGGCCTTTACAAAGGCGCTCGCCAGGGCGTGAAGGGCGTCTTTCATCATGGAGGTTTCCGTGGAGGCCACCAGTTCCAGGTAGTACGGCCCCTGAACCAGATAAAGGGCGTTGGCGGTTGAATAGGCGGCCTGTCCCAATTCCGCCGGAATCCCGTCTTTTCTTTTTTGCATGCTGAAGACGGCAAAGGCGCTTTGCGGATCTCTCATGCGGTATATGAATGCCTCCATCCACGACTCCGGATGTGCGTTGACCTGGAAACGCCGGGTCTCGAGGCGGACAAACCCGGCGCTTAAGTAAAGTTCGGCTTTACCGTTGATTTTATCCGAGAGGCGCTTTGCATCGAAATGCTCCGATTCGGAAAAGGGTGTCAGGTTGTCCGGCAATTCGAACCGGGAAAAAATCGTGGCCGCGCCTTCTCCAAATCCGGATTTCACACGCAAATCGGCGGTGTGTTCAATCAGATCCGGATAAAACCGGTACTGGTCGACATAGATCCCGGCGGCGATTGCCGCCAAAACCCCCAAGAGAAAAAGCCCTAAAAGGGTTTCTTTGGGGCCGGGCGAGCGTTTTGCTTCCGCCATGTTGGACCGTTTCCATAAAAATTTACCGGGACTGTCACAACACCGGTTTTCTTGATAAGCGTTCCTATTTAGAATAGAAAAAACGCCTCCGGGTGTCAAATCCGAAAAGGGGCCCTACCCCGGATTTCGATGATCCTGGGCGTCCCGGAGGCGGTGCCGGCCCCAGAGCGTCAAAAGGACCACGGCGGGAATGAAAAAAAGGGGGAAATAGGCCATGGACCGGATAAACACCGTGTTTTTCAATGCCTCCCCCGCCAGGGACGCACCCGTTTTCTGGATACCGTCACGCAGGAGCGCCAAAAGGAGCGAATACATCAATCCGATCCCTCCATAGGCGAGATTGAAGGACAGCCCCTTGAAACTCAGTACCGTGGCCCGGTGAATGGACGGGGTGATCCGGTTGAGGTAGTGGCTCACAAAAAATCCGGTCATGAACATGGCGGTAAAAAGGGCGACCACGGGGAGAAGTCCTGCATAGGGGACAAACAGGGCCATGCCGGCAAAGGCCGCGAAGGTGACGCCGGCGGTTACGACCATGTTCCGGGCCGGAGAATACCGCTGGCTCATTGCCATGGCCAGCCGGGGAATGAAGAGCCCCAGGAGGCTCAGTGCGGAGCCGATAAGACCGAAAGAAGCCTCAGGGAGCCGGATCAATCGATAGTACTGACTCGTCATGGTGACGACCATCCGGAGCATGCCGTCAAACAACAAACCCGTGGCGATGACCACAAGGGCGAAAGGCGTTTTTAGAATCCACTTTCCGGCCTGGCCCGTGAGCCGAAAGGCCTCGAAGATGGATCGGGTGCATCCTTTTTCAGTTTCACACGCATCTTTTTGGGGAGCCGTCTCCTCCATTCCGATGGTGGTCGCCAGGGCCAAAAGGGCCATGAAAAAGGTCAGGAGAATGGGAAAACGCAGCGTCATTTCCCCGGTGATCCGGATCTTCAGGCCCACAACATCGACGATCCACTGGACCAATTCCGGGTCATAGACCGCCGCGCCGATGCTCATGGTCGCCATGAACCCGATGGACTGGAGACGCATCGCCGACTCCAGGACCCGGCCCCATTGGGATTCGTTTCCATGCACCTTCAGGGTGTCGTATGCCAGCGCTTCATCCGCACCGCTGGCAGAGGCCTCTGCCGTCCCGCTGAGGATACGATTGACGACGAAAAAAATGAACAGCCAGTCCGGATTTCCCCTTGGAGCAACCAGGAGAACCCCCATCTCCGCAGCCATGATCCCTGCGGAGGCCACCAGGAGCTTCTTTCGTCCCAACGTATCGGCCAGCGCACCGGAGGGCACCTCCAAAAGGACGATGGTGGCCGCCCAAACCGCATTGAGGACGGCAAACTGGGAAAGGGTCAGTCCGAAATCGAGAAACAGGATGGTGAATACCGGGTAGTAGAACCTGGCATTGAAAAAAAGGCGGAACCAGATGAAACGCCGCACGTTGGGGATGGAAAAAAGCAAAGGCGTTTGGGCTTGCAAGAGGGATTTCCACCCGCCGGGCTACAAGATGCGGCCCAGGCGGGCGCCTTCCAGGATGGCGTCCTTGGCGGTACGGGGTTCGAGGCAGTCCCCGATCCGGTAAACCTCGAACCCCATGTCCTTGATCCGGTCGTAAAGGGCGGTATTGGGACGGATGCCGGTTGCCAATACGACGCGGCCGGCCGGTAAAAACCGTTCCTTGTCCGCTGCCTCCTTTATCCAAACACCTTGTGCGGTGATGCGAAGGGGCCGGCATCCCGTTAAAAAACGAACGCCTTTCGCCGCAAGTTTTGCGAAAAGAACCTTTTTGTTAATGGCCTCCAGTCCTTTTCCGGCCTTGGGCAGCATTTCCACCACGGTCACGGGACATCCCTGTTCGGAAAGATGAAAGGCCACTTCACATCCGGTGGGGCCGCCTCCGATGACCACCGTTTCCCGGGGAAGCGGGCGTTTCCCGTCCAAAACCGATGAAAAGGGGCAAACGATCTCGTGTTCGATGCCTTCCAGGCGCGGTACTGCCGGAAGGGATCCGGTGGCCACAATGACCACATCCGGTTTTTCAGAAAGGACGTCTTCCGGCTGGATCTCCCGATTCAGATGCACGCGCACCCCGTATCGGCGCATCTGTTTGGATTGGAAACGGATCAGGCTGAGCATTTCTTTTTTGTAGGTCGTGGCGCTTCCCGGAATCAGCTGCCCCCCCAGTGCCGGCCCCTTTTCATAAAGATCCACGCGATGCCCCCGCTGGGCAGCCACCCAGGAAGCATCCATCCCGCCGGGGCCGCCGCCCACCACCATGATTTTCCGGGGATTCCGAGCCGGCAGAATCGCCATCTCCTGCTCCCGGCCCAGGGTGGGATTCACCAGGCATTCCACGCGTCCCTTTTTAAAAATCGATTCCATGCAGGTATTGCACGCAATGCAGGTGCGGATGTCATCGAATCGGCCTTCTTCGGCCTTTTTGGGCATCTCCGGATCGGCCAAAAGTCCCCTTCCGATACACACCAGATCGGCTTTTTCCTCCGCGATGATCCTTTCGGCGATGAACGGATCATTGATACGGCCCACACTCATCACGGGGATGTTCACGGCCTTTTTCACGGCCCGGGCCGAATCGGCCAGGCACGCCTTTTTCATGAACATGGGCTGGCAGATCCATTCCGGGGTCGCATCGTTTCCGGCAGAGACCTGCACCATGTCGATGCCCTCGGGAATCAAAATTTTCAAGGCGGCGATACTCTCTTCAAGCGTCAGTCCGTTTGAAACAAACTCCTGGGCGGAGATTTTAAAGGAAACGGGAAAATCCGGTCCCAGGCGGCGACGGACCTCCTGGAGGACTTCCCGTGCAAAACGTGTCCGCCCTTCCAGGTCCCCGCCGTATGCATCCTGGCGAATATTGGAATAGGGAGAGAGAAACTGGTTGATGAGGTACCCGTGGGCGCCGTGGAGTTCCAGGAGTTCGAATCCCGCTTCCCGGACCCGCACCGCCGCATCCCCGAACTTTTGCACCAATTCCCGGATACCGGATACGGTGAGCGCCTCCACTTCCCCCCGGATGGCGGGGCACGGCAAGGGGGACGGCGCCAGGGGCCTGCGGCCGATGACCTTGACAGAGGTCTGGCGGCCCCCGTGATGAATCTGCACCGCAGGGATCGCCCCTTCCGCCTTGACCACCCGGACGATTTTGGACAGCCCTTCCACGAAACGGTCCTCGTCGATGCGCGCCTGGTGGAAGGAAACAATCCCTTCCCGGGAGACGGCGCACGCCTCCATAATGATCATGGCGGGCCCGCCTGCGGCCCGCATGCGATAGTGCTCCACCGCCTTGTCCGTGACGGTGCCGTCCCGGTCGAGGAGAAAAGATGCAAGGGGCGGCATGACGATCCGGTTTTTGAAATGAAGCCCTTTGAGCCGAAACGGTGAAAAGAGTCTTTGCATGGATTTTCTCCGCACCCGCCGAGGATTCGGTGCAACCCCGCGGCCATAAACCGGAACGGCGAGCGTATTCCCCGCAGGTTCTCCCTGACGGCAGTCGTCGCGGGTCGGAGCCAAGCGGAAGTCCCGCCTTGCGGGGCTGCGGGGAGCTGCAATGCTCCCATGGAGGTCGGGGATGTCCTTTCAAAAAAACGATGCGGCGCTGGATGTCCCTTTCCTATGCGATCTAACGTTTTTTTTCAAGCCTCAAAGTGAAACCGCTCCCCCGGTTTATCCGTTTTCAAAAGGGGAATCCTTTTGACTTTTCAAAGGATTTTTTGTAGTCTCTGTCATCCCCGATGATGAAATCCTAAAAATGTGGGACCCGCCCTGAAGGGCGGGGCAGCTGAAAGCGTTCCGGTCAAAATTGGGATGGCAAAGTAAAAAGATCCAGATGCAAGGCGCGCAAATTCTGAGGAATGAGGCGTACTTACTGTTACGCCGTAATGACGAAGAATGCCGCGCAACGCCGCAGATGGACTTTTTACGAAGCCATCAACATTGAAAGGAGATCACCGCATCTATGTCCCCCTTGAACATCCTCATCGAAGCCAGACCCTTTTGTATTTTCGACGATACCCCCATGCAGGAACTCAAGGCCGCCGGGCTCCACCTCACGGATATGCGGGGGTCCGGCGTCCACGATTCCCGGTTCATGACCGCGCTTCAAACCGCGGATATCGTCTTGTGCGGGAACGACCTGCGGGTGGATGACACACTTTTGGAGGCATCCCCCCGGCTTTCGGCCGTGGCCAAACTGGGCGTGGGCCTCGACACCATCGACATCCCCGCGGCAACCCGAAAGAACATCCTGGTCTTTCACACCCCCGGGACCAACACCCAGGCCGTTGCGGATCATACCTTTGCGCTCATCCTCAGCGTCGCCCGGAAGATTCTTTTCTGCGACCGGTCCTTGAGGGAAAACCGCTGGGAGCATACCAAGATCATGGGCGTGGAGATCTGGCAAAAGACCCTTGGACTCATCGGTCTGGGGGCCATCGGTCAAGGTGTGGCCCGGCGGGCCAAGGGCTTTGACATGAAAGTGACGGCCTACGACCCCTATTGGCCCGAGGCGTTTGCCAACGCCCACGGTATCGAAAAAATGGACGTGGAAACACTCCTTCGCATATCCGATATCGTCAGCATCCACTCCCCCCTCACCCCGGAAAACAAGGGAATGATCAACGCAAAAACCCTTTCCCTCATGAAACCGGGGGCCTTTCTCATCAATACGGCCCGGGGAGAAATCGTCAAGGAAGCCGATTTGTATCAGGCCCTCAAGGAAAAACGGATCGCCGGTGCCGGCATCGATGTCTTCGAACACGAGCCGCCTGTGGGTTCCCCGCTTTTGACGCTGGACAATGTGGTCCTGACGCCGCATACGGCGGCCTTCACCGAGGACGCCCTGAAGCACATGAGCCGCAGCATCGCCGCCCAGATCCTCGATTACGTCCGGGGAAACCGCCCCTCCCACACGGTGAACACGGATGTCTGGGAGAAGTCCCGTGAGCGCCATGCGCCGTGAAGACGCCGTCCGGCGGTTTTACCTCGAACACCTTCCGGACAACCGGTGGGAAGACGACCATCTGGAGGCCCCCTGTCCCTTTTGCGCCGCGGATGCATCCGACCCAAAGGGGATATTGCGCGTGGACATGCACCCGGAAAGTCCTTTCACGGGGTATTATCGATGCACCCGGCGCTGTTCACCGGGGGGGTTTCCGCTTTTTTTCGCCAAGATGCGCGGCCTGGACCCCGCTTCGGTTCCCGGATTCGACCCGGATCGGGAACCCTTCGTGCGCGATACGATCCTGTCCACCCAAAACATCAATCTCGAAATCACCCGTTTTCAGGCCCTCATGGGGGAAAGCCAGTACGCCCATTTTGAGCGATACGGCATTTCCCGGCCCCTCGTGACGCAGATGGAGATCGGTTACAACGGGAGGTACCTGGTTTTTCCCTATTTCCTGGAAGACAACAATTGCTATGCCGCACGATGCGTCCTCCCGGAACGGGCAGACGACGCTTTCTGGCACGGGGATGCGGCATATACAAAGGGGGATTTTCGGATCTACAACACCCGGGAAATCGAACGCTGCGAAGGCGGAACCCTGTTCATCACCGACGGGGAAATCAACCTGTTGACGTTGATGCAGCTCGGGTATCCGGGGATCGCCGTCCCCGACGCCGGGGATCTGGAGGTCATTACACCGGAGCGGCTGGCGCATATCGAGCGGATTTTTTTAATCGTCAACCACTCGCCCGAAGCCCATCAGGCCGCCCGCACCCTGGCCGTCCGCCTGGGGTATAAATCAAGGATCCTCGAATGGCCCTTCCACCGGAAAAGAGGCTACCATCTGACCCGTCTGGCCCAAGAAACCGGAGTGAACTTCGACCGGGCCGTGCAGGGGATGATCCGGGAATCCAGGGCCTTTTCGCCGTTTTCCTCCCCGGAAAAAGAATACCGTTTCCTGATTTCTTTTCTGGAACGCGAAAAAGGGAAAACGCTTCTGGGAATCCCCACGGGGCATGAGAAACTGGACCGGGCGCTCAACGGTCTCCGCGGGATCAATATCCTGGGCGGTCCCCCGAAGGCCGGAAAATCCTGTTTTTTTATGCAGATCTCCACCGAAGTGGCAAAAAACCGCATCCCGGTCATTTACTATGACTTTGAAAACGGAAGACAAAAGATCTACACCCGAACCCTTTGCCGCTTGAGCCGGCTTTCGGAAAAAGACATCCGGCTCGATCAATTGGACGATGAAAAACAAATGCGCCTTGAAGCCGCAAAGGAGCGGATCCAAACCATCCTTCCGTTTTTCCGGGTCGTGACGGACCGGAAGCTCGGCCCGGATCTGATGAAGCGGAAAATCGATTTTTTGCAGCACGAAACCGGATGCGATTTCACCCTCGTGGTGATCGACAGCCTCCACAAACTCCCCTTTAAAAATCTTTCGGAACGGCGGACGGGGATCGACGAATGGCTGCGGAACATGGAATCCATGCGGGATGAGCAGAACGTCACCTTCCTGGTCACCTCCGAACTTTCCCGGGGGGAAAAGGGGCGCTACGATCGAACCCCCGACATGGCCGGCTTCAAAGAATCCGGGGATATCGAATACAGCGCCGATAACGCCATGATCCTGATGCCGGACTGGGATCCTCTGGATCCCATTGCCGAAAAAGAACGGCGAAACGCGCTGTTTCTCGTGGCCAGCCGGGAAAACAATCCGGGGAAAGTGGCCGATTATATGCTGGAATATCCCTTATGGGGATTCCGGGAGGCCTGAGAAAAGATCCGATTCAGCTCCTGTGGGATCACCGGGAAGGAACGCCGCGTTTCACCATGGCGTCCATGGCTTGGGCGGCCAGATCCGCAAACGCCGCCTCGTTGATATGCAGATCCGCTTCCCGGATTTCGATGCGCGGATCCAGGGTTTCGCGCATTCGCTTGACAAACGCGGACGCAACGTCGGGATCATACAGGGGGGCGCCCTCCCCGTCCGCTTCGGACCATCCCCGGGACGGGATTAAAAGCAGGGTCCCGCCGGGGTTCAGGTTCATCTTTTCCGAAAGCTGATCCGCGATCAAACGGGTTTCCTCCCGGGACAGGCGAACCGCACTCCTGAAGTCATAGTAAAAAATCTTCCGGTTCCGGTAGATCTCGGGCACCGATTCCCGGGTGAATTCCAGGACCGCGCAGTCGAGCCCCCCCGGCACCACCAGGCGGGGCACGTCCCTTCCGGGAGGCGGCGTCAGGCGTTCCGGACCGATGCCGCGGCAGTACCCGTTTTTCAGCGCATCCGCAAACTCATGGGTGGCCAGATCCAGGATCCCGTCGAAAACGCCTTCGCCGGCCAGTTCCTCCATGGCCATGCCGCCGGTGCCGTTGGCATGAAAAGGAATGACTTCATACCCCAATTCTTCGAGACGATCCTTGAGATGCTCCGCCGCCTCGGTGATGAATCCGAAAAAGGTCAAGGCGATCCGTTTCGAAATGCGCTCGGGCTTCCATCGGGCCCTGGCCATGCCGCAGACCGCTCCGGCCGCCCGGTCGAGAATCATGCCGGAAATGCTGTTGATCCCCAAAATGTCCACCACGCTGTGGATCATGGTGACATCCTTGGTCCCCACCACGGAACCCATGTCCTTGGCGGCCACGGTGGACACCATCACTTTGGGCACCCCGATGGGAAGTCCTTTCATGATACCGGTCCCCAAATGGGTTCCGGTGCCGCCCCCCGCCGAAATCACCCCTTCGATCCGGTCCTCCCGGTAAAGGGCGGCAACGGTTTTGCGGGCAAGGGTGCGCACCGCTTCGATGGCCTGGTCCCGGCGGGAAAGCAATGACGGATCCCTTTTTTCGATCTCCCGGTACATGTCCCGGTCCACAGGAAACGGCGCGGGCCGACGGGTCCCCACGTGAATGGTGAAGACATCATGTCCGTACGCTTCAATCCGGTCTTTGAGAAAAAGGTGCTCTTTTGCTTTCGTGTCGAAGGTCCCTACGACGGCTATGGCCATTTCTTTTCTGCGGTTCCTCTCTTTTTTAATGGCGTTGCGATGATGGCACGGCTAGAGGGCCCATTTCTCTTTTGGGAGCGGAATGGTAAAGGAAAAGGTGGAGCCCTTCCCCAGTTCGCTGGTCACCCAGATGTGTCCGTGATGGAAATCGATGATCCGCTTGGCGATGGACAATCCCAGGCCGCTTCCGGGGGGCCTTCCCCGGGAGGTGTCCCGGACCTGCTGGAAGGTCTCGAAAATGATTTTCTGATTTTCCGGGCTGATGCCGATCCCGTTGTCTTTCACGTCCACTTGAATCCGGTCTTCTCCCACCATAAGGGCAATGTCGATGGCCCCCTCGTCCTTTTCGCAGAACTTCACGGCATTGGAGATGAGATTCACCATGACCTGTATCAGGCGGTCCTGGTCCCCTTCCACCAGGGGCACCTGGTCCGGTACATGGACGTCCACCGTGACGTTTTTATCCTTGATCATCCGGTCCGTTGCAATGAGTGCTTCGTCGATGATGTTGGTCATGTCCACATTGGTGACCTGCCATTCCACCTTCCCGGATTCGATCTTCTGAAAATCAAGCACCTGGCTGATGAGCCGGGTGAGACGCTCACTTTCGTGGATGATGATGCCGGAAAAATGTTTCCGCCTCAAAATATCGATATCCGGGTTATCGTAAAGGATTTCCGCCAGAGAACGAATGGAGGTGATAGGGGTGCGCAGTTCGTGGGTGACGGTGGATATGAAATCATCTTTGAGGCGATCCAGTTCCTTTAAGCGTTCGTTGGCGCTCTTGAGTTCATTGGTGGCTCTTTCCAGTTCCCGGCTGTACATGATCACCTGCCGGGTTTCATCCAGAATGTCCATGACCTCGTCGATCCCCAGCGGCTCCTCCTTGACCACCGAAGAAACCATGACCCGGGCCGAAGAGGATCCGATGGCCCCGGCCAAGAGTTTTTCCGCATAGCCGACGAATCCGGCTTCCGCTTCCACGGTCCGTTCCCAGTCCTTGTCCTGTCCCTTTGCATAGGCGGCAATGGCCTCGTCGGCGCGCTGTTTTCCCAAAACCGCCTCCAACAGGGACCGCAAATCCGGTATGGTGGCCCTTCCCCGCCAGAACGCCGGTCGTTCGATTTCCCCCGAATATCGAAAAATATCCACGAAAAGGGCGGCTTGGGAGTGTTCTATGGCCGTGGGAGCATTGAACAGGGAGACGCCGATGTAGCATCCCGTGTTCAGCAAGAGGCTCCAGAAAATGGCGTGGGAGATGGGATCAAACCCTTCAAGACCGAACAACTGAAACGGCTTCAGCAAAGTCACCCCGAAGAGCCCGTGCGAGACGAACCCCGGGGGAAGGAGCCCCGCCTGCACCAAGGACGGAAACACGAGGGTGTAAAGCCAGATCACGAAACCGGCGATCAAGCCGGTCAACGCCCCCAGCCGGGTTCCCCGCTTCCAGAAAATACCTCCCAGGATGGCAGGCGCAAATTGGGCCACGGCCGCAAAAGAAATGAGGCCCAAAGAGACGAGGGGATAAAACTCTCCGATCAAATGGAAATGGGTATACCCGACCAGGAGGACCAGAATGATACTAAAACGGCGGATGACGATTAAAATGTTGCTGATGTCGCTTCGCTTGGCGAGTTGACGGGAAAACCGCCGCAGCAATACCGGCATGACCAGGTCGTTGCAAATCATCGTGGAAAGGGCCACGGTCTCAACGATGACCATCCCCGTGGCCGCGGATATGCCGCCGATAAAGACCAACACCGCCAGCCACTGGCTGTGTTCGGCCATGGGCAGTGTCAGGACGAATGTATCCGCATCCACGACGGAGCCGGTGAAATGCAGCAACCCGCCGATGGCCACCGGAAGGACGAAAATATTGATCGCCAGGAGGTACAGCGGGAAGAGCCAGATGGCCTTGTTGAGGTGTTCCTCGTTGACGTTTTCCACAACGGTCACCTGGAACTGGCGGGGAAGAAACATGACCGCCAGCATGGAAAGGAAGATATACATTCCCCAGTCGATAAAGGCGCCCGGGCGATCTTCAAAAACAAAGAGCCGTTTGAGCTCCGGGGAATCCGTCGCCTTACGGAAAATATCGGCGAATCCGTCGTAAACGATGTAGGTGATAAATACCCCCAGAGCAATGAACGCCGCAAGCTTTACCACCGACTCGAAGGCGATGGCCGCCACCAGTCCTTCGTGCCGTTCCGTGGCTTCCAGGTGTCGTGTCCCGAATAAAATGGCGAAGACGGCCAGCAGGAGCGCAATATAAAAGGCCGTGTCTTTCAAAAAGGGTATCTGGGCGAAATTCACATCAATGGCGAATTGCGGATAATGTTTGATCAGCAAATAACTGGTGGAGATGGCCTTCAACTGCAAGGAGATATACGGAATGATCCCCAATACGGCGATAATGGTCACCACACCGCCCAGGGTCATGCTCTTGCCGTACCGGGACGCAATGAAATCGGCGATGGAGGTGATCCGGTGGACTTTGCTGATCCGGATGATTTTCCGCAACACCAGCCAACCCAACGCCGCGGTCAGGGTGGGCCCGATATAGATGGGTAAAAACCCCAGGCCTGTTCTGGCGGCACGCCCCACGCTCCCGTAAAATGTCCATGCCGTGCAATAGACCGCGAGAGAAAGGGCGTAAATATAGGGATTGCTGATGATGCTCTTCCCCATATCCGCCCGCTTGTCGCCGTAATAGGCGATGGCGAACAGCAGCGCCACATAGCCGAAGGCGAACAGGAGAATGATCCAGGTGGCGATCATCCTTACCCTCGATCTGAAAATCGGTTGCCGACGGGCCGGGAACCCTTATGCGTGGCAAGGGCGATCAGAAGGATGATCACCGCCCAGACACAAAAGACATAGGCATATAAGAGGGGAACGCCCCACACCAGGGCGGGCAGGTTGAACAGGGAGATGACCGGATAACTGAAAAGGACACTCCCGAGAAGGAACAAGGCCGTGAGGCGACGGGCCTTTTCTTTATCGCCGGTCATGGGATATTCCCATCGCTGAAAGTTTGCCGGAGAAAGGAAAGGAAAAACCGACGATTTCGTTTCGGTCTTTCACGAACTCCTGGAGATTGTCTTTTTGATCCTATAGGGCGTTTCGAAGATCGTGTCAAGGCGTGCCATGTGTCCGTCTCAGGGAAAAATTTTCCTGTAACCTTTTTTTAAAGTCATCCTCTTTAGTAAGAAAATCCGAATTTTTCCGTCGGGAGGTCTCGCATTATGTCTCGATCCATCACCCGAAGAGCCTTTCTGAAGGGGAGCGTTGCCGCCGCCGGCACGCTCGCTTCAGGAAACATCTCCAATGCGGCTGTCGCGCCCCACACCGGCTCCCATCTGGCCACCCTCATCGATATTCGAAAGTGCATCGGTTGCGAGGCCTGCGTGGAGGCCTGCCGCGATGCAAATACAAACAAGTTTCCCGATCCCAAGAAACCGTTTCCCGAAATGGTGCCTTCACGGGTTCCCGTGGAAGACTGGTCCGATAAAAAGAGGATCCGTCACCGCCTCACGCCCTACAACTGGCTCTTTATCCAGCATGCCGCCGTCGAGGTAAACGGTGAAGAAACCGAGTTGACGTTACCCCGAAGATGCATGCACTGTGTCAATCCCCCGTGTGTGAAACTGTGTCCGTGGGGTGCGGCCCGGCAAGAGCAAAACGGGCTTTCCCGCATCGACGCCGGGATTTGTCTGGGCGGATCCAAGTGTAAAAAGGTCTGCCCCTGGGATATCCCTCAGCGTCAAACCGGAACGGGGCTCTATCTGGATCTGTTCCCGTCATTCGCCGGAAACGGTGTGATGTACAAATGCGACCGGTGTCATGACCGACTCCGGGACGGGGGTGTCCCCGCGTGTATTGAGGCGTGCCCCGAAGGCGTGCAAACCATCGGTCCCCGAAACGAAATCGTTGAAACGGCCCACGCTATCGCCGACGAGATCAACGGGTATGTTTACGGAGAAAACGAAAACGGGGGGACCAATACCCTGTACGTCAGCCCCGTACCGTTCGAGACGCTGAACGCCGCGATGGAAAAAGGAAAGGGTAGGCCCCACCTTGAATCCGTAAAGGACCGGATGGCGGATGCCAATCATTTGGCCGCGGCCATGCTCATCGCCCCCATCGCGGGAATCGCCGCGGCTGTGGGAAAATTTTATAAAAGCGTCAAACGGTGATGGCATCGTAAAAAGGCTTTTGTGAGCGCCATTCAAGCCTTTTCGGAAAAAGAGAGACAAAGGGTTGAGCGTTAAAAATCTCAAGCTGTTTGAGACACTTGTGTCGAGTTCTTGAGATTTAGCGAAACCCTTTGGATCGCCCGAAAAGGGTTGCGGCGCGAACAAAATCAGCCTTTTACGATGCCATCAAGGGCCGACCTTGTTTTGAAAATTACCTTGAATGAGACATGGAGATGGTCATGACGGGAAACACCACTAAAAAAAATCGATCCGTTTCAAGCCGTTTTTATTCATTGACCCTGTTTATGTTGGTCCTGACGGGTTTTGCCCAGATGCCGATCTTCAAAAGATACCATATTGCGGATATCCCGGGACTGGGATGGCTGGGGGAGTTTTACGTGACCCATTTCATGCATTACCTTTTTGCCGTTATTTTTATCGGATACGCAGGCTACCGTCTGACGGTGTTTTTTATTTCCGGTATAAAAAGGCAGGGCTGGACACTCCTGGAGGGCATCCGCGTGACGATTCTTTCCGGCCTGGTAATTACGGGTGCCTTTTTGGTCGTAAAAAATCTTTCCGGTGTCTATGTGCCGCCGGCATGGATCATTATCATGGATCTTGCGCATCTGTCGCTGGTCATGGGGTTGCTCATCAGTCTCTTGGCGGGCCTTTTCATCCAACGGCGTTGACGAAAATAAAAAAAAGAAGGTAAGATCTGGATGAAAAACGCCTGAATGGGTTTCAGGGTCTCAAATAAACGTTGACGGCAAGATCCCGGCCGGCGAAAGCGGATGCGCCCGAAAAAAAGAAAAAAAGAGGACACGGACCCGGATGCCCCGTTGATCGAGGCGATCAACGGAGGCGGTATGGATCTTTTCCCGGAACTGGTCCGGCGCTATGAGCAGAAGCTTTACAACTTCGGGTTTCGGATGTGCAACAACGTCCAGGATGCCGAGGATTTGGTTCAGGAAACATTTATCAATATATTCAAATCATTGAATAATTTTAGATTCGAATCCAAATTTAAAAACTGGATGTACAAGATTGCCGCCCGGGTTTGCCTGAAAAAACGGCGGAAAAAAACAGCGGCTGACGAACAAAACCTTTCTTTGGAGGATCTGGCCGCCCGGTTTCGGAATCAGGCGCCTGAAGAAACGCCGAAATGGGCCCGGCAGCCCATTGACCGGGTCCTCGACAGCGAGCTGGCGGAGATCATAAAGCGCACCGTGGCCTTGCTCCCGCCCCGATATCGCGTCGTCCTTGTGCTCCGCGACATGGAGGCGTTGACGACCCGGGAAACGGCCCAGGTCCTCGGCATTTCAACGGCCAATGTCAAGGTCCGGCTCCATCGCGCCAGGCTTTTTTTACGGGACAAATTGCAAGGATATATGGCTCATGCATGACCCCCGCCATGAACCGGATCCGGATTGCCTGGAGTTGTTCAAAAAGCTCTCCGCTTACATTGACGGGGAATCGGATCCCGGCACCTGTGAAAAGATTGAAACCCACGCCGCCCGCTGTATCAAGTGCAGCATCTGCCTGGAGACCCTCAAGCAGACGGTGGCCCTTTGCAAATCGCTTCCGGATGAACCCGTGCCCGGCGATTTTTCAAAGCGCTTGGGAACGGTTTTCGCCCGTTTGATTCAGTCCCGATCCGGATGACTTGGATTCCGTCTTTGGAATCCCCGCCCTTATCTGCCGCCTTTGTCTTTCACAAACGCATCCACTTCGTCGAGATACGCTTTCTTTTCTTCCGGACTGAGAAAAGAAGCGTGAAATGCGTTTCGGGCAAGCTGATGGATCTCTTTAGTGCCGAGGCCGTGGGCCTTTTGGATGGCCCGGAAATTCTCTTCGATATACCCCCCGAAATAGGCGGGATCGTCGGAATTGATCGTCACGCGAAGCCCCCGATCGAGCATCTGTTTCAGGTTGTGTTGCCGCAGAGTGCCGAAAACGCGCAGTTTCACGTTCGATAATGGACAGACCGTTAACGGAACGCCTCTTATTACAAGATCGTCCACCAATCGGGGATCTTCCATGCACCGCACCCCATGGTCGATCCGTTCCGCATTCAACAAATTCAAGGCCTGCCATATGTATTCGGGAGGGCCTTCCTCACCGGCATGGGCCACGGCTTTAAACCCGTGCCGCCGCGCCCGGTCGAATACGGGCTTGAATTTCTCCGGGGGATGACCCCATTCACTGGAATCGAGCCCGACGGCGGCAATCCAGCCTTTGAAGGGAAGCGCCCGTGAAAACGTCTCCTGGGCATCTTCGAGGTCAAGATCCCGTAAAAAACACAGGATCAGTTTCGCGGAAAGGCCGAGCCGTGTCCCGGCCTCCTCCAGGGCCCGGTGTATCCCGAGCACCACGGTGTCAAAGGGGACCCCCCGCCGGGTATGCGCCTGCGGATCAAAGAATATTTCCGCATGCCGTACATTCTCCCGGGCGGCCCGTTCAAGATAAGACCAGGTCGTTTGGTAAAAATCCGCCTCATGGATCAGCACGCCTAATCCCTGGTAATAGATATCCAAAAAAGATTGGAGATTCCGGAAATGATAGGCCCGGCGCACCTGGGCGATGGATGCATACGGCAAAGAAACATTGTTTTTCTTTGCGAGGGCGAACATCAATTCGGGCTCGAGGGCACCCTCCATGTGAATATGCAATTCCGCTTTCGGAATTCCGTGGATAAAGCGTTTCATGTTCATTCGTCTGCGCCTCCAATATACCGTTTCCGCGCGCGGCGTGGGGAAGCGTTCCAGTTAATCAACTCTTTGAAAAAGCGTCAACGGGACGAACAGCGGGGTACGGGCGGATTCGTATTGACAATCTTTTTCTTCAAGGCTATCCTTTTTAGCGGCATACTATAGGGGTACACGTTTTCATTCTTCCGATACGGCCGCCGCCGTTTGTGATACAACCGTTTCTGTTTAAAAGTATATTCTTTTTCCACCCTAAAATCGATCGCATATTGTTCAGAACGCTTCCTGAATGGCAACTTCCTTTCCGCCGCCAAGGATCTTGCGGCAGTTTCGCAAAGACTTGTCCGGATGCCGCCGCCTCTCTGAGGGTCGCATCACAAAAAAGGAGGAACCAATGAGCGTTAAAGTTTTGATCACCCGGACGGTTCCACCGGAAAAAAGACAAGAAATGCTTGACCTGTTCAAGGAAATGCGGTCCCTGGCCATGACGCAGCCGGGGTATATTTCCGGTGAAACCCTGAAAAGCAACGACCGGCCGGATGTCTATTTGGTCGTCAGCACATGGGAGACCGCCGAAGCCTGGGAAAAATGGTTGTTGAGTAGAAAACGACAATCGATTCAGGAAAAAATCGATGCCCTCCTCGGCGGCAAGACCCATTATGAAATGTTCCGCTACGGGTTGCGCGATTGAGGCGTTTAAACACCGTTCGCATCAGGAGAAGGCGCGTCTCGACTCCCCGTTGCTTCCGGTTGCCGGCGCAGGCACGCATGCTGCCGCACCCGTGAAAACGCCCGGATCCGGGAACCCGGGTCCGGGCGGATCCCCTTTAACATCATCATACGGGGATGCCCTTATCCCCAAAGGCGCCAGGCCACTTCCACCCCCCGTTTCTCCGCCCTTGCTTTTTCCATATGGCGCAATACAGCGAATTCCCGCTCCAAATCTTTCATGGTGGTCTTGCCGCCCAGCCGCTTCAAAAGCACGGATCCGCATTGATCGCATTTCATACCTCTCCTCCGGGTTGTTTGATTTTTGATTCAATTGATGTATATTCTTTTCCATATTTTCGCAATCGACCCCGCATAATCCTTATCCGTTTGATTTATAAATAAAAATTAAGTGTCTTTGTGATCTTTTCAAGATGAAAAGCAGTGCGCTCCATTTGAGGATAAAATCGTTGAGGGTGTTTCACCGGAGTGAATACGGCAGTATCATGGATTCCATAATTGCCCATTGAAATCACGATCATGGTGCTGGGTGCGGCGTTTCTGCATGCCGCCTGGAACGCACTCGTAAAGAAGGCATCCGACAGATTACTCGTTCTTTCCTCCGTGGCCCTGGGACAGTTCATCGTCGGCAGCTTCCTGGTCTTTTTTACCAAACCGCCGGATCCTTCCAGTTGGCCGGCCATCGCCGTCTCCTGCCTGTTTCACTATCTTTATTATTTCTTTTTGTTTCACGCCTACCGCTTCGGAGACTTAAGCCAAGTATACCCGGTTGCCCGCGGTGTTGCTCCCATACTGGTCGCCGGGGGTGCCGCCGTCTTCGGCGGTGAAATCCTGCCCCCCGCCGCCCTTTTCGGGGTCGTTTTGGCTTCCGCGGGTATCGCCGGGACTTCATGGGCGCAAAGGGGCCATGCAACATTCAACAAAGTTGCCGTCTTATACGCAGCAGGAACCGGGGCGGTCATCGCCGGATATTCGGTGTCGGACGGCATCGGGGTGCGTTTGTCCGAAAGCCCCTTCGGATTTATCGCCTGGTTGTTTTTCTTCGAATGGCCCGTGGTGGTCTTCGCACTCCTGCGCCGGAAGGGACGCTTGATTGCCGCCTGGCGGGCCCACTGGGAGAGTATCGCCGGCACCGCCTTCAGTTCCGTTCTCGCCTACGGCATCGTCATTTATGCCGCCAACGTTGCCCCGCTGTCCGCGGTCTCGGCGCTGCGGGAGTCGAGCGTCATCATGGCCGCATTGATCGGTACCGTTGCTTTCGGAGAGCGGCCATGGCAGGCACGGATCGCCGCCGCGGTGATGGTGGCGGGGGGAATCGTCATCATCACAACAGGCACCTGAACGCTCTCGCCGAAAAGGCGTCGCCCCGGGCAGAAAAACATCTTTTTTTGATTCGGGCGTGAGTCCGGGACCGATCCGCACGAGTGTTGCAAAATGGATTGAAAACCCCTTTCCGGAGGCAGCCATGAAAGAAGACAACGCGCTGACGATTTTAAAAAACGCCATCCCGCGAAGCACTGCCGTGAGGCAGAACCTGCGGGGAATGCGCGCGCTGTTGCGGTTCAATCGTCAGGGGCGACCGAAGGCGGCCCCTCCGGAGACCCCGGGTGCTCCAGGGCACTGGGCCAGGCCTTGAGAACAGCCTGAATTAACGTCGCCAGTGGGATGGCGAAAAAGACGCCCCAGAAGCCCCAAAGCCCTCCGAAAACCAGAATGGCCGCAATCACCGCCACGGGATGAATGTTGACCACCTCGGACAACAGCAGCGGCGCCAGAATATTCCCGTCTACAGTCTGGATAATGGCATAGGCCACCAACACCCAAAAGAACTCCGAGCCGAATCCCCATTGGAAGTAGGCCACCAGGGCGATGGGGATTGTGGCCACTGCCGCGCCGATATACGGAATCAGTACGGAAATTCCGACGATGAACCCCAGGAGCATGGAATACTCCAGCTTGAACAGGGTCAATACAAAGGAAGTGCCTGCCCAGACAATGATGATCTCCCATGATTTGCCTCGGATATAATTAGCGATCTGGGCATTGACATCCTCCCAGACCCGCATCGCCAACCATCGGTCGGCGGGAAGGTAAGCGCCGAACCAGGACAGGATCTTCTCTTTGTCCTTGAGGAAGAAAAAAACCAGGAGGGGAACGATGAACAAATAAACCAGCAGGGTGATCAATCCCATCACCGAGGCCACCGATATGGACAGAATGTGCTGGGCCAGGCGGGTGCCTTCCCTCCGGATGCCGGCCATGAGTTCATACACCTGATCCTCGGATATCAACCGGGGATAGTGCTCGGGCAATTGGAGCAGCAACTGCTGAGCCGCACCGATCATGATCGGAAGCTGCTGTACCAGCTGGGTCACCTGCCGAATGAGCAGAGGGACCAGCCAGAATATCGTGAAAAGCAACAGGAGAAAGAAGAACAAAAAAACACCCACCATCGCTATGGGCCGGGGAATATTCCTTCGGACAAGGGGCTTGATCATCCCGTCCAGAAGATAGGCGATAATCACGCCCATGAACAACGGCACCAGCATTCTCCCGAAAAAATAAATGACTCCGAAACCCAGGACCAGAATGGCGGTGAGGATGACCACCTGGGGGTTGTCAAAATGGCTTCTGAACCATGACCGGATCATGTGCATGGAAACGGCCGTCCGTTTCTTGAAATGGATTGTCTCATTTCAATGTCGTTCTCCACGAACCCTCCATAAAAGATAGGCGTTCCGGCACCGGAGTAATCGGGGGATGCGGTCCCGCTGCAGGCCAACCTTTTTCTTATCAAAGAAGAACGCGGCATGAAAGGAGCCTATCCATAGCCGAGCGCCTCAAGCTGTGCATCATCCAACCCCAGAAAATGGGCGACCTCATGGACCACGGTGATTTCGATTTCTTCAATCAATTCCTCCCGGGTGGCACAGTGCTGTTCAAGGGTTTCTTGAAAAATATAGATGGTGTCGGGGTGAAGGGGCGGATCGGTGATGCTGCGTTCGGTCAGCGGCACCCCACAGTAAAGACCGAACAGGGTCTCCCCGGGTGGAAGGCCCGCCTCCTCGATCATATCAGCGCTGGGCCGCGGTTGTACCGTAATCAGTATATTGTTCAGATGCTGCCGGATTTCCTTAGGAATTCGAGAAAGGGCCGCCCGAACGATACGGTGGAACGACTTGTGGCTGAGCCGAGGATGTCTGGCGGTCATGATCCTTCCTTCCGTCCTCACGCCGGTGCGGCATCACCGGTGAGCCTCCACCGGAACGCGTTGATTTGAGGCATCGGATCTGATTATACATATACTATATCCGCATGTCCGGGGATTGTCTACCTTCTATTGTCCGCGGGGTTTTCTGAGCCCTACCACTGGAGGGGAGGCGGTGGAACAGGCTTTTGTCTCAAAAAACGCATCACCACCGGACAGCAGCGTCTCCCCCAGCCAGAGAATCTTGCCCGTAAAGTTTCTGCGAGTGGCCGTCATCATACTCCTGTCCGGTCCGGGGATCCGCCGGACACCGGTGTTGCTGGCCGTATTCAACCTGCGGGCTGGGATTTGACTGCTGGTGCTCATCCCTTCCTTTTCGGCTTGGAGGAATAAAAATTGACTTTTTCAGCGGAATCGACGAAATTGGACCGGCAGGGATATGAACTCATTCGTGCGCATCAAAATGGAGGAGACGGTATGATCCAGGAAATTTCCGCTGAACATCTTATTCCCGATCGGTTTATCGATGAAAAAGTCAAAGAAATCCTCCATACGGTGGGGGACGAAATCGCCATCAATGCCCTCTCCGGAGGGGTCGATTCTTCCACCGTCACGATGCTCGGGCACCGGGCCCTGGGAAACCGGTTGAAGACGGTTTTTGTCGAAAACGGAATCATGCGCGAAAACGAGTCGGAACAAGTGGTGGGTCTTTTCAAAAAGCTCGGCGTCTCCGTTGACGTGATCGATGCAAAAGAAGCGTTTTTTGCGGCACTGAAGGGAATCCGGGATCCGGAAGAAAAACGCGAAGCCGTTACGCAGACGTTTTATAAAACCGTTTTCGGACGCATCGTCAAAGAAAGCGGTGCAAAATATTTACTGCAAGGAACCATCCTGACGGATGTGGATGAAACCGTTGCCGGAATCAAGCGCCAGCACAACGTGTTCGAACAGCTCGGCATCGATCCCCAGGAGGCCTTTGGTTACCGGATCCTGGAACCGTTGATCCAACTTCGAAAAGACGGGGTGCGAAAAATCGGTAACGCATTGGGACTGCCCCAAGAAATTTTTACGCGTATCCCTTTCCCCGGACCGGCCCTCGCTGCACGCGTCATCGGAGAAGTCACCCCGGAACGGATTGAAACGGTGCGGCGGGCCACCGCGGTCATCGAGAATCTCCTTAAGGACATGGGTGCCTTCCAATACATGGCCATCCTTCACGAAGACCGTGTCACGGGGATGCGCGGGGGCAGGCGCGAATTCGGCCAGCAGATCGAGGTGCGGTGCTGGGACAGCACTGACGCCCGGACCGCCGCACCCACCCGGCTGTCTTTTGACCTCCTGGAAAAACTTGCCGGCGAGCTCATTGCCGACGTCCCGGGAATTGTGAGCGTCACGTACCATATCGCCCCAAAGCCGCCGTCCACCATGGAAGCCGTTTGATGCAAAGGCCGTGAACCGCAACCGCGAGCGCATTCCCCGCAGGTTCTGCCTGGCGGCCGTGCTTCGCGGGTTGGAGCAAAGCGGGCCCGCGCAGCCCTGCCGTCAGGCAGAAATCCCGCCTTGCGGGACAGTGGGAAGGCTTCATCGAAACCCGATTCTCAAACTCCGGATTCACCCGCTTTGGACCCGGTGTGCCGGCGAAGGTTTATCAGAAGATCCTTGGGATACCGCCGATGATTCCCGTCACCCACCCCGCAATTCTTTCCGCGGTGGAACGGTTCTTTCGACAACCCGACGTCAACGGCAACCTGCGGTTTCTCAGCGGGCGCCTGCCCGGTTCGGCCGAATTTTACGTCGCCGGCGGCGCCATCCGCAACATTCTCATGGACCTGTTCCACGGAAACGCACCTTTCACGAAAGACATTGATACCTTTATCGGCGGGCTCAACCGGAATTTCTCTCTTTCCACCGCACTTCATGAACAAACGGTTCACGCGGCGGATCTGAAGGGGATCCGCTGGTATCCGGCCGCATCGTTATTTTACTTCGATCTGTGCCTCATCCCGGACTTCATCGTGATCGAGACCTTCCACCTCGATCCCATCATGGAAAATCTACTGGCGAGTATCGATTTTACCATGAATGCGATCCTGTACGATTTCAAACAAAAGGTGTTGGTCGAAAGCGGGTGCACCAATGCTGTCAGAAACCGGATGATCGACTTTAACTGCCGTCACATCGTAGATCATAAATTGATGGCCTATCGTATTTTACTGATGCAGCACAAGACAGGATTTACACTCTCCGAACCGGTATTTCACTATGTTAAAAATCGACTCGACCTGGAGACGGTGCGTCTTTTGAAAAAGCTTTTCAAGGAAAAGCTGGGCAAAACTCTAGGGACCATCCTGATGGACCGATACGACGACCTTTGCAAATACGCCTCTTACGACGCATACCGTGCGGATCAGAACAGAGCGTTCTGATTGAGGTCCCGCCGAAGGCAGGATGCCGAGTTCTCGAGATTTAGCGAAACCCTTTGGATCTCCCGAAAAAGGTTCCCCCCTGCGGGCGGGCAGGACGGCGCGAATAAAACCGGCCTTTTACGATTCCATCTAAACTGAACAGGAACCGGCTTTGGGCTATCCCAACAAGGAGCGGGCGATGATGCGCTTTTCCATTTCCCGGGTCCCTTCATAGATCTCCAGGATTTTGGCATCCCGATAGAGGCGCTGGACCTTGTACTCGTCGATGTACCCGTATCCGCCGTGCATCTGGAGGGCCTCATCGGCGCAGCGGACGGCGATCCGGGCGGAAAACCATTTGGCCATGGCCACCAGGGCGTGATCGAGTTTTCCCTTGTCGGCCTTCCAGGCGGCCTCATAATACAGATTCCGGGCGGCCCGGATCCAGGTGGCCATCTCGGCGATCTTAAACTGGATGGCCTGGAAAGCGGCCAGGGGCTGGCCGAACTGCCGGCGGCCCTTGGTGTGTTTGACAGCCTCCTCCAGGGCGGCCCGGGCCAACCCCACGGCCTGGGCGCAGATATGCAGGCGGGTACGATTGAAAAAGGCCATGAGCTGGTGAAAGCCTTCCCCTTGTCTCCCCACCCGGTTTTCCGCCGGAACCCGGACGTCCTTGAAGACCACTTCGGCCGTGTCCGACGCCCGGATCCCCATCTTTCCGTGGAGCTTCATGGCCTTGTACCCCGGCGTCCGGGTTTCCACCAGAAAGAAGGAGTGCCGGTGGTGACGGGAAGGATTCTCCGGATCGGTGAGGCAAAAAACCAGCATATATTTGGCCAGCGTCCCATTGGTGATGAACATCTTGGATCCGTTGATCACCCAGTGGTCGCCGTCTTCAACAGCGGCGGTGACTGCGGAAGTGACATCGCTTCCGGCATCCGGCTCCGTGATGGCTGTTCCGATGATGGCCTCTCCGGAAACAAGTTCGGGAAGCACGGCGGATTTTTGCGCCTCGGTGCCGTAAAGAAGCAGCAATTCGGATCCGAAGGTGGCCGACAAGATGGCGGCGCCGATGCCCGGATCCGCAGCCCAAAACTCCTCGGCGATCAGACAGTGCTCGAAAAAGCCGTACCCCGCCCCGCCGTATTTTTCATCGATGAAGACCCCGGCAAATCCCAGGTCACAGGCCTTTTTCAATATGGACAAATCAAAGCGCTCCTCACGGTCGAAAACAGCGGCGTTTTCCGTGAATTCCTTGACGGCGAATTCCCGGGCCGCCTTTTGAATCTCCTTTTGTTCTTTGGTCAATTCAAAATCCATCAGATGGTACTCCTTCTTTTTTCTTCGCTTCTGATTTCCCTCCGGAGTAATTTTCCCACTTTTGATTTCGGAAGCATGTCCCTGAATTCGATATAGTGCGGCACCTTGTAAGAAACGAGGGTCTTTCGGCACCACTTGATGAGATCCTGCCCCGTGATCCCTTTGACGTCTTCCTTGAGCACCACGTAGGCCTTGATGCGTTCCCCGACCCGTTCGTCCGGAACCCCCACCACGCAGGAGGCGGTCACGGCCGGATGCTCCTGGAGCATCGTCTCGATTTCCGAGGCCGATACCCGGTACCCCTTGTGCTTGATGGTGTCCACGGTGCGGTCCACAAAATACAGATACCCTTTTTCATCCATGGACATGATGTCCGCGGTGCGGTACCAGGTCCGTCCGTCTCGTTCCACGAAGGCGGCGGCGGTTTCTTCGGACTTGTTGAGATACGCCTTGACCATGTGCTCGGAAGACACCCACAGTTCGCCGGGCTCCCCGGGGGCCACCGGTTCCAGTCCGGCGGGGTCCATGAGGCGGATCGTCTTGCTGGGAACCACCCGGCCCACGCTTCGCGCCGGATGTTCCCGGTCCACCGGGCACATGGCCACACCGCCGCAGGTCTCTGTGGCGCCGTAGCCTTGGTGGATGACGCGGTGAAACCGTTCCTGCCAGCGCTTTCCGGTTTCCACGGGAAGCACGTCCCCGCCGGAAAAATAATAGTCGATGGAGCTCAAGTCGTATTGATCCAGCCGGGGATGCTCCAGGATCATCCGGTACAGCATGGGCACACCGATCATGCTTTTCGCCTTGAACCGCTCGATGGCATCGAAGGCCGCATCGAGGTTTACCTTGGGCTGGATAATGAGGGAACCCCCGGTGAACAGGGTGGCCAGGCTGCAGGTTTGCCCCAGGATATGAAAAAGAGGGGCGTTTCCCATGATGACGTTTTCCTCCGGCGGAAAAAGAGGATCGCTCACGTGGATCTGTTCCAGGGCGGAAACCAGAAAAAAGGCATGGGATATGGGAACGCCTTTGGGGAACTGGGTCGTCCCGCCGGTATAAAGGATCTCCGCCGTCCGGGAGCCCCCCTCTCCGGAATCCGGCATTCCGATGGGTTGTCGGGGGGATGACGATAAAAGCCTCCGGAAGGAACGGACGGGTCCGCCCCACCCCACCGTTCCCCTGGGCACCACATCGAAGAGATAACCAAAGGCGCGCTTCCAGGCGGGAAGGAGATCCGCCAGGTTGGAAACAATCACCGTTTTAATGCCGGTTTCCGGAAGGATCTGGGAGACATAACCGAAATTGGTGTCCATGCAGACAATGCATTCCGCCTGGCTGTCGTTGGCGATATACTTCAAGTCGTGGGGGGTGTAGATGGGGGTGATCGGCACCGGAACCGCCCCCATGCGTTGAATCCCCAGCCAGGCCACGGTCCATTGGATGCTGTTGGGAAGATACAGCATCACCCGGGATCCCGGGTCGATTCCGAGCGCCCTCATGGCCGAAGCCAGTCTTTCGGCAAAATCCATGACCCGCCCGTAGGAAAACCGGGTCCCCAAATAAAAAACCGCGGCTTTTTCCGGATGCCGTTGGGCGGTGTCCTTGAAAAATGCGTAAAGGTGTTGTTTCTTTGGGTCCATTATGGGGGTTTCATATACCGAAGTACGCCGACTTGATTTCGGGATTGTCCATGAGTTCCGCACCTGTTCCCTGGAGGGCCAGCATGCCGTTTTCCACCACGTATCCCCGGTCGATCACCGGAAGAACCGGCCGGGCGAACTGTTCGCTGAGCAATACGGTGATGCCCGTATCTTCCTTCAGTCTCACCACGGCGTCCATCAGGGTCCGCTGCATCAACGGGCTCAATCCCAGGAGGGGTTCGTCCAAAAGCAACAGCCGCGGCCCCACGATGAGGGCCATGCCGATAGCCAGCATCTGCTGCTCCCCGCCGCTTAAAAAACCCGCCTTTCGCCGCTGGAGATTCACCAAGGGCGGAAACAGGGAAAAGACCCTTTCGATCCCCTCCTTGATCTGTTTCCGGGTGCGCAGGTAGCCGGCGATTTTTAAATTTTCCAAAACACTGCTTTCCGGAAAAACAGGGTGCCGTTCCCGGGAAAGGACGATCCCTTTTTTGACGCGCTCGCTGGGAGGAATGCCGGTGATGTCTTCTCCGTTAAAAAAAATCTTCCCATACACCGTGATGCGCTGTCCCCCCCGACGTCTCTCCTTGATTGCCATGTGCATGATCAGCCCCGAAAGGGCGTTCATCAGGGTGGTCTTTCCCGCGCTGTTGGATCCGATGACGCCCACCCGCTCTCCCTTGTTGACGTGCATGCTGAGATCATTAATGGCCAGGGCATTTTCGAAAAAGACCATCAGGTTTTTTACTTGAAGCAGCATCGCGTCATTCGGCGCCCAGGTAGGCTTTTTTAACTTCCGGGCGGTCCATCACCTGGGAGGCATCTCCTTCCGCAATCTTTTGTCCGTAATTGAGGACAAGCACCCGGTCCGCAATGCGGAACAGTTCCTTGAGCCGGTGTTCGATCATAATGAGGGTCTTTCCCTGAAACCTCAGCTTTTCGATGATGGGAACGATCCCCGCCACTTCCGCAAGGCTCAACCCGGAAAACAGCTCGTCCAGGATCATCAGCTCCGGATTCAATGCAATGGCCTTGGCCAGTTCCAGACGCTTCAGGTACCCCTGGGGGAGTGCGCCCGCGCTTTTGAACGCCACCATGGAATCCCGTTCAAACCCCACTTCTTCCAGGAGATCCAGGGCCACCGCGTCCCGGTCTCCGTACTTCCCGCCCCGCATCTTTTTGACCCGGGGGGAATACAAGGGGATGATCATATTCTTGAAGGCCGGGAGTTGATAAAAGGGTTTGACCATCTGAAAGGTCCGGCTGATCCCGCGTCGGACGATTTTGTGGGGGGCCATTCCGGTGATGGCTTCCCCCTTAAACAGGATCTCTCCTTCGGTGGGTTTGACGAATCCGGTGATGAGATTCACGGCGGTGGTCTTCCCCGAACCGTTGGGCCCGATGACACCCAGAAGCTCGCCGGGATTGAGGATAAAATTCAGATCGGAAATCGCCTGGACGCCCCCGAAGTTTTTATACAGGCCCGTTACCTCCAGTATCGGTCCGGCACCCATCAATCCACCTCCACCCATCGTTCGAATTGGTGGTATTTCCGCTGAATAAAATGGAAGATCCCTTCCGGAAGCCCCACAATGAAAACCACCAGAAACAACCCGTACAAAACGATCCGCAACCCCCCGATCCCGCGCAGAATTTCCGACAAAGGGACCAGGATGCACGCCCCCAGAACGGCACCGGCCAGTGTTCCGGGGCCCCCCACCACCGCGGCCGCGATGGGCAGAATCGAATAGTCCAGGGCGAATACGGGCATCCCCACAAACATATACACATGGGTCATGAAGGCCCCTGAAAAGGCGCCGATGCTGCTCGAAATAAAAAGGGCCTGGGCTTTGAACCAATAGATATTGATTCCGGCGTTGATCACGGAACGGTCATTGTCGGCGATTCCCTTGAGGACCAGCCCGTAATCGGAGTCCATCATCCGCCGGAACCCGAAAAGGGCGCCCAACAGGACCAACGCCACCAGGTAAATCTCCAGCCAATGGGACGGCAACGCATCGATGCCGCTGAGCCCCTCGGTGCCGCCGAAGACCTTGGTGGCCTCCACGATGCGCACCAGCATCAACGGGATGATCAGCGTCACCATGGAAAAATAAACCCCCCGGAGCCGGAGCACCGGCAAAAGAACGCCGGTGCAAATCAGGCCTCCAAAGATTGAGGCCAAGGGGAGTGTCACCAGAGGGTGCCATCCGAAATAATGGTTCAGGGTGCCGGCCGCATAGGCGCCGACACCGAAAAACAGGGCCTGGCCCAGGGAGATCATCCCGCTTTGGGCCAGGATATCCCAACTGATGGCCAGTAATCCGAAGACCGCCACCGATAAAAAGACCTTCTGCCAGTACGCATTGAGAAAGATCGGTAAAAGCAGGAATCCCAGCACCGGCACCAGTCTCGGGGCGGAAAGGTAGAGCATCTCCCGCCATGAACTCAGGGCAAAGATATCACTGGAACGAACCTTGATGCCCCGATCCACCCGTTCCTTGCGCTTTTGCAACGGATCAGATCCTTTCGTCGAGCTCTTTTTGTTTCCCGAAAAGGCCCGACGGTTTGACCGCCAAAACGATCAGGATCGCGGCCAGGCTGACGATCATGGTCCAATGGGAACCGATATAGGTATCCGTGAACCGCTCGGCAAACCCCACAATGACGCTGGCCACGATGACGCCTCCGGTGCTTCCCAATCCGCCGATGATGCACACGGCCAGGGCTTTGATGAGGACCTCATATCCCTCGCCGGGAGAAATACTCCCCAAGGGAATGATCACAACGGCAGCCACGGCGGCAAGCCCGCATCCAAAGGCCACACTGAGCATTCCGATCCAATCCGAATCGATCCCCAGCGTCAGGGCGGTCCGCTCGTCCTGGGCGATTCCCCGGAAGGCCAACCCCAGCGCCGTATGATGGGTAAAAACCCACAGCCCGGCCACCAAAAGGGCGCCGGCGACAACGATAAGGATCCGCTGCATGTCCACATACGTGTCGGCGATCATAAAACTGTGATCAATGAATACCGGAAGGGTGTATTCGAACCCGATGAAACCGAGATGCCGGAAAAGCTCCAAGATCGCCAGGCCGATGCCGAAGGTGGCGATGACCTCGGAAAGGACCTGGCCCCGCACCCGCAACAAAACAAAACGGTACATGAGGCTTCCCAGAAGTGTCGTGAATAAAATGGACGCCATGATGGCAATCCAAAAGGGGAAATGAAATATATTGGCAAGGATCCAGCATGCATATGCCGAAAAGATATACATGGCCCCGTAAGCGAAGTTGGCCACGCCGCTGATGCCGAAGGTCAGGTTGAATCCCATCGCCATCAGGGCAAGCACGACGCTGTTGATCAGGCCGTAAACGAGGGTACCTAAAAGCATTCGATAATCATCCGTTCCTGCCGTGATACATGGGTCGATGGCACCTTCCGGGCTTCGAAAAGGAAACAGTGGTGTTCGAGGGACGGCCGATCCCGGAGACGAAGCGAAACGATAATGACGCGGGGGCAAAAAAGAGGTCTCTTTGCCCCCGTCCCATGGGTTATTTCAGCGATCGAAGTCCCTTCGGCAACACGATCTTGGCATCGGCGACGGATTGGGGAAAGACAATTTGCCGCTTTCCGTCTTCCGTCCACTGGAACACGGCGGCCACCGCCGTTTCTTTGGGATCAAAGCCGTATACGACCTGGTGCCCCTCGTCGTATTGGATCCGTCCCATGACGCCCATTCGATCGGTCTTTTCCAGTTCCGCTACGATGGCATCCGGATCGATGCTCCCGGCGCGTTCGATGGCTTCCGCCAGGATATAGACGGACTCATAGGACGGCGCCGGACCATGACCGGCTTGAAGCGCTTTACCGTAGGTCTTCTCATATTTGTCGTAGAATTCCCTGGACGCCGGGATTTTTTCGGACGCAATGGCGCTTCCCATTTCAAAGATACAATTGACGGCGCCGCCGATTTTTTGATCAAAGGTTTTCCAGGCCTCGGACCCGGCCAAAGGTGAGATGAACCCGGCCATCAGGGCGGGCACCTGCATGGATTTCCATTGTTTCACGAGGATGCCGCTTTGGGGCATATCAAAGATGGGCATGATCACCTGGGCCCCTTTGGCGCGCGCCTTCATGAGCGCAGAGGAAAAATCCGAGGTGCCGGTGGGATACGCTTCTTCTTCGAGCACTTCCCACCCGGCCTTGTCAAAGTACATTTTTTTCACGAAACCGGCGGTGGCCCGGGCCCAGGCCACGTCCTGAAACATCACGTATACTTTGGTGAACCCGAACTGCTCATGGATGAGCCCCATGGTGCCGGCCAGATATTTGACCAGGTGCACGGCGTTGAGGCAGGTGCGGAACACGTACTTGTATTTTTCCGGATCTTCTTTGATCTTTTTTTCGGATCCCGGGCTCATGGCGATGGTCCCCAGCATGGGGACCTTGTATTTGGCCAGGATGTCCATCCCGGCGATCAGGGCTTCGGAACGGAAAGGACCCACCACGATGGCCGCCGGTTTTTTTTCGAGAATGATCTTTTCCAGACCGAGCAAGGCTTCGGGGACCGGAACTCCCGGAGCCGCATCCCGGATGTCCAGGGCCTCAACCTTGAGCGGGCGTTTTTCGCCGCCCACGGTAACCCCTCCCTTGGCGTTGATCTCGTTGACCGCCATCTGTACGGCCTTATGGGATTCGGTCCCTTCCAGGAAACCCAGGGACGTGGGCACCCCGATCACCACCGGATCCGCGGCCAGGGCGATGGAGGCGGAAAGCCCTCCGGCAACCAAAAAGAGCAACAGAACAAATAAAGTTCCCAATTTCATGGATTTCATGATTTTTTCCTTTCTCTTAATGGAATTATTCCACCTTCAACACCATCGCGGCGCCGGTGTCCCCTGCCGCGCAACCGGTGAAAAGAACGTAGCCGCCGCCCAAAAGAACCGCTTCCTCGATGCCTTCGATGATCAGCCGCCCCGCCGTGGGCGCCTGGGGATGGCCGTATACCAGGGAACTCCCGTAGTTGTTGAATCCGTTGACGTCGATCCCCATCTGATCGGCGAAATAAATATCGTTGGCCGCAAAAGGATTGTGGGTCTTGAGGACCTTGATGTCGCCGATGGAAAGCCCGGCGTTTTCAAGTGCCATTTTGGCGGCCGGCACCACCGCCATGGCCATGTGGGCCTTCTTGGCCCGGGCGTAGCCGTAGGAGACGACCTGAATGTGAATGGATTTGTCCGCGCTGAGTTCCTGGGCTTTCTCGTAGCCGGTGACGATGACGGCGCAGTGACCGTCCGCCGGATGGGTCTGGGCGCCGAAGGTGTGGGCACCCCCGGGAAGTACGGGCTTCAGGGCCGCCAGTCCCTCGGCCGTGGTTTCGATGACCCCTTCATCGGCGTCTATCGTAAGGGTTTTCTTTTTGGAAATCCTCACCTCCACCGGGAACATGTAGCGTTTCTGAAAGGCCCGGTCGTCCGCCAGTGCGTCTTTGTATTGCGCGTAACGCCGCAGGGCAAGGGCATCGCACTGCTCCCGGGTGATTCCGGTTTCCTTCACCACGTTTTCGGCGGTCTGAATCATGGAGGTGCCGCCCCAGGGATCGAATCCGAAATGATCCATGACCCAGTCTTCGGATATGACCTGTCCGCCCGGTCCTTTGGGGTTCGGCCACACCGTGTGGGGACCGTTGGAGCAGCGGTCCGTCATCAGGGCATAGGCGTTTTGGTAGAGCCCTGTTTCCACGCCGACGGCAGCCTGGAAAATACAGGTGGTGGAGGTGGAACACGCCTGACTGACAAGCATTCCCGGAGTCTCCTCGGCGCCCAGGAGCGCCGACGCCCAGGGGCCGCCGTAAAACATCTTGGGCTGGCCCACCGTCAACCCCAAAAAGACATAGTCGAATATCTTCGGATCCCAGCTTTTGGACGCCAGCCATCGTTTAGAGGTTTCGGCGCCGAAGGAGATGGCGTTTTCATTGGCCAGGCTTCCCTGCCAACGGATGAACGGCGTTGAATAGTAGCCCCGGTACGGAATAAATGCTTTCTTTAACATGAACGGTCCTCCTCGTTTCAAATGGATTCGACGGTCGCCGGATTTCCGGCCACCCCTGGATCAATTTCGATGGCTTCATAAAAAATCCGCCTGCGGCGCGTTTTACTTTGCCATCCTACGTTGGGCTTTTTACGATTTCATCAATTTTTCCTTCAGCTTGCGGTGCAGAATCTTCCCCGTGGGCGTCCTGGGCATGTCTTCGGGCGTGATGAAGATCACCTGCTTGGGCCGTTTGTACCCCGCCATTTTGTCCTTGCAGCAATCGATGAGGGTCTGTTCGTCGATCCGGCTGGGCCCGACCCCGGGTTTGGGGACCACCACGGCCACCACCTTTTCGCCCCACTTTTCATCCGGAAGCCCGATACAGGCGCAATCGAAGACACACTCGTGGCTCCCCACCACCTCTTCCACCTCGCTGGGATAGACATGCTCTCCGCCCGTGATGATCATGTTGTCTTTCCGGTCCACGATCTCGTAGTATCCGTCGGTATCCTTCCGCGCCATGTCCCCTGCGGAAAACCATTCTCCGTGAAAAGATGCGGCGGTCTTTTCCGGGAGCTTGTAGTATCCGTCGAAAAGCATGGGGCCTTTTGAGTAGAGTTCCCCCACCTGGCCCACAGGGACGTCGTTTCCGTGATCATCCAGGATCTTGACGAAGTCGGTTCCCAGGGACTCATATCCGATGGATCCGAGTTTGCGCATCTGGTCCTCGGGCTTGAGGACGGTGACGATCCCCGCTTCCGTGGAGCCGTATCCTTCATACAACTCCACCCCGGGAAAAAAGTCCATGATGGCCAATTTCATGCTCTTTCTCACCGGCGCCGAAGAGCATAACAGCTTTCGGATGGAACGCACATCCCGTTTTTTGGCTTCTTCGGAAACGTTTAAAATGAGGTTGTAATGGGTGGGAATCAAAGAAATGAAGGTGATTTTTTCTCTTTCGATGATCTCCAGAATCTCTTCGGCCCTGAAGGACTGGGCCGGGTGGATATAGACCGTGGCGCCGATATAGGTGAAGGTGAAGGTGAAGTAGGTGGAGTTGATGTGACACAAGGGCATGACGTTGAGACAGATGTCGTGCTGGGAAAATCCGAAATCGATGCCGTTGATGAGATAAAAGGCGATGTGGGACCGGTGGGAGCGCAGCACCCCTTTGGGCCTTCCCGTGGTGCCCGACGTATAAATCAGGATCCAGGTGTCTTCCGGGTCCACGCGGACGTCCGGCTCGGTCTCGGGAGCGTCGGCGATCCACGTTTCGTAAGAAAGGTACCCCTCTTTTTCCTCTCCCACCACCACGTAGCGCTCCGGCGATATCGCCGTCAAGTCCGCCCGGAGGGGCGCCACGGTGTCGATGAACTGATCGTGCACGACGAGAGCCTTGGCGTCCGAATTCTCCAGGATGTAGGCCACTTCCTGGCTCACCAGTCGAAAATTGATCGGAACGATGATAATCCCGGTCTTGGCGCAGGCCAGGTACATCTCCACGATTTCAATACTGTTTTCCATCAAGACCGCCGCTTTGTCGCCTTTTGTCAATCCCATGGAAAGCAGGCTGTGGGCCAGCCGGTTCACCCGGCGGTTGACCATGGGATACGTAAAACTCCGACGGGCGTCTTTGAGGGCGACGGTATTCGGAAATTTTTTGGCGTTGACTTTGAGATTTTGTCCCAGATTCATCCAGGAAGCCATTTCCGATCTCCTTTTACTTGATGCGGATCCGTGCGTCGGCGACGAACGCGCCGGTTTCATAAGCGATGACGGGATTCAAGTCCATCTCTTCGATCTCGGGCAGGTCCGAGACGAGCTTCGAAACCCGAAGGAGCAAATCCTGAAGGGCGTTTTGATCCACGCCCGTTTCACCCCGGACCCCTTCCAGCAGGGCCTTGCCCTTGATGCCGGAAAGCATCTCTCCGGCCTCCGCCGTGGTGACCGGCGTCAGGTTGAAGATCACATCCTTCATGATTTCCACATAGATGCCGCCCAGCCCGAACATGACGATGTGTCCCAAGCCCTCTTCCGCCTTGGCGCCCACGATGACCTCCAGGCCTTTGGGCAGATATTTTTGGACGAAAAAGCGCAGATTTTCCGCCTGCAGGCGGTGTTGCATCCCTTCCACGGCGGACCGGACGGATTCGGCATCGCCGAGGTCCAGGGCAACCCCCCCCATGTCGCTCTTGTGGATGATGGAAGGAGCTTCCGCTTTGACCACCACCGGGTAGCCGATGGCGTCGGCGGCCTTCACCGCCGCCTGGGCATCCCCCGCCACGCGCCACGGCGCCACGGGGATCCGGTATGCGTCCAGGATCCCGTAAACAGCCTCGGATGCCAAGAAGCCGTCGGTCCCCGCCGCTTTTTTCAAGACTTCCCGGGCGGTCCCGGCGTCCACATCGACGAAAGGCGGCACTTCCCCGGGTTCCCGGTTCCGGATGGCATGGTAGCGCACCAGGGCCGCCATGGCCCGGGCCGCCGCCCCCGGCAGGGAAAAGCAGGGAACGCCGCCTTCCTGCAGAATCCGGACGACTTCCGTCCACTGCCGGCGGTCCGTCATGAGGTTGCAGACAATGGGTTTTTTCTGCTGTTGACTCACCGCCACGATTTCCTTGGCGATGCTTTCGTTATCCACGAAAAACGGGGTGACAAAATTGACAAAGACGCAATCAAAGGCGTCGTCTTCCATCATGGCGTCCATGCATGCCCGGTAATGGGCCGCGGTGCCGGTGGCCAACACATCCACGGGGTTCCCCACGGAAGCCTCGGGATACAGCCTTTCCTTGAGGAAAGCGGCCGTCTTTTCGGAAAGGGGGGGCAGCGTCAGGCCGGCGCCCACCAGGACGTCCGTGGCGATGACCGCGGGGCCCCCGGTGTTGGTGATGATCCCCACCCGGTTGCCCCGGGGGATGGGCTGGGAAGCAAAGGCCACGGCGGCCTGGATCAGCTCCCCTTCGTCCCGGAAATCCACGACCCCCGCTTTTTTAAAGATCAGGTCCGTGGCCATGTCTTCCTTGGCCAGCCCGCCGGTGTGGGAGGCCGCGGCCTTGGCGCCCTCCTTGGTCCGCCCGGCCTTCATGGCCAGAATCGGTTTCTTCGCCGCCACCTCCCGGACCGTCTGCATGAAATTGGCCGGGTCCCGCAGGCCTTCCACATACGTCACGATGACCCGCGTTCCTGGATCCTGACCCAGGTATTGGATGATCTCCGGGATGGTGACGTCGCAGGCGTTCCCGTTGGAGGCATAAATCCGGGTCCCGACCCCCATTTCGGAAAACCCTTGATGAATGACCTCGGCCACTCCGCCGCTCAAGGCCACGATGGAAATGTATCCCGGATCGGGCATGGTGAAGGTGAAGTTGCAGTAGGCCCGGATTTCCGGATCCGAGTTGATGATGCCCTGGCAGTTGGGGCCGAAGATCCGGATGCCGTATGTTTTGGCCCGTTCCAGGAAATCCTTTTCGATGGCCGCCCCTTCCGGTCCGGTCTCGGAAAAACCTCCGGAATTGATGATGATATGCTTCACACCTTTCTTCCCGCAGTCTTCCACGGCCTGGGGGACGAACTTGGCCGGTATGACCATATGCACCACGTCCACCTCACCCGGGCAGTCGAGAATGGATGGATAGGCCTTGAGTCCCCGGATTTCATCGGCCTTGGGGTTGATGGGGTATACGGCGCCTTTGAATCCGAAGTCCATCAAGTTCTTGATGATTCGGTTTCCGATGGACAACTCCTTACTCGATGCGCCGATCACGGCCACCGCCTTGGGTCGAAACAGTGCATCCAACATAACTTTTCCTCCCCTTCTCCACCGATGGCTATTTGCGCTCTTCCAGTTGCTCGATGAAGGCTTCCACGTTGGTCTTGGTCTGTTCGTCCGACAGCATCCTGAGGTCATTGAGATCCCCGTTGATGACCAGGCTTGGGATGCCGGTCCGCTTCTCCAGTCGCTGGGGCATCCCGTACCGGCAGTTGGTGTTGTTGGGGCAGGTCTTGGCGTCATGATAGATGATGCCGTCGCACTTGAAGAATTCCAGTTTGTTCTTGATGTATTCTTCCTTGTAATCGTCGGATCGGACGATAAAAAGCTCCGTGTAGGCCCGGGCCATGCTTTCAAAGGGGTCGGCCGGATCCAGGGCGGTGAAGATCCAACTGCTGCAGTAGGTGGAGGCGATGACATTGGCGTTGAGTCCGGCAAAGAGCTTGGAGTGCATGCTCAACCGTCCCCAGATGGGCATTCCTTCCCAGTAGAGCCGATACCGCTCGTTTTCGATGGCGCCGATCCCTTGAGCGATCCGTTCTTCCAGTTCTTCCAGGAGCAGATTATAGGCATCAATGGCTTTCCGGGTTCCCCGCCCCACCACCGCGGGCCCCATGAGGGTGGTCCCGTCGAAGAAAGTCAGAGGAGATGGGACTGCGGCGGCAGCCGCCAGGCATTTCTCCCAAAGATCCGAGCACTCCCGGGAAAGGGCCACGGCATTCTTGAATTCGTCCATGTCCAGCTTCCGGCCGGCCACCTTTTCCAGGGGTTCCACGATGTTTTCCATTTGTCTGGCAATGGACGTGATATGGGCCGGGGTGACTTCCGGAACGTTCCGGTAGGTTTCCACCCCCACCAGGGGGACATCGAAGCGATCCGCGTACCAGGCAAACCAGTCCTGCACATCCCGGCACTGGTTCGTATTGTACACCAGGACATCCGGTTTCGGAACGCTCTCGATGCCCGGAAACGCCCGGGACAAGGGCGTCACCCCTTCCAAAAAGGCACCGATATCCGCGGTGAGATAGGAACAGATGTCCGGCGAATACCCCATGGCGTTTGCCTTGGGAATCAGGTCCGAGGCCATTCGGGTGGTTCCCAGCATGGCGGAATGGGTTTCGGGGAAATAGGTCAAGAATCCCATGCCTCTCAGGATTTCGGCCGGTCCCACACTGGTGCACCAGGCGATCTTTTTCTTTCCGGATTTGGCGGCGTCGTCCAACTCATAATAATAGTCGGCCATGAACTTTCCCAAATCCTTGGCGGTTTTTAACCGCCGAATCACGATTTCTTTTTCCTGTGTCATCGTTTCCTTCCTCCCCTGTATTTAATGATCCAGCGGCGGGCGGCCCCGCCGTGGAATCAAAATTCAATGAAAACACAACCGGTGCTGTCGGTGTTCAGTTGTTTTCCTCCGTGTCACCCGCCCGCACGGCTTCCAGAGCATAGAGGGCGGCGCCGACGGCCCCGGTCAACTGGGGATGCGGGGGTATCAGGACGGGCCGTCCGATCTGTTCCTCGGTCATCTGCACCAGATAGGGGTTGTGCGCCACTACACCTCCGGTCATGACCACATTTTCACTCATGGAATCCATTTCCAGAACCCGTTTGATCACCGAATAAAAGAGTCCTTTGACGATGTCCTCGATCTTTTTCCCCCCGCGGATGTTTTCCAAAACCTCCGTGGCCGAAAAGACGGTGCAGAAACTCCCGAGCTTCACCATGTCGGTGGACTTTCGGGCAAGGCCGTCCATGTCTTCCAGTGGAATATCCAGGCGGGCGGACATTTCTTCCAGGAAGGCGCCGGTACCGGCGGCACACTTTCGGTTCATCTTGAAACTGAGCCTGCGCCCTCCATCATCCAGCTTGATGATTTTGTTGTCCTGGCCCCCGATATCGATGATCGTGACCGCCCGGGGGAAATAGTGATAACACCCTTTCCCGTGACACCCGATCTCGGTGCGGGTTTCTTTGGAAAAGGCCACGTTCTTTCGCCCGTACCCCGTGGAGATGGTGTGGACCACGTCTTCGGATTTTCGCCCCGCCATGCCCAGGGCGCTTTCCAGACACGCATCCGCCGTAAAGGAAAAATCCGTCCCCGATTTCCGCACATCGTAACCGATCAGGTTCAGCGCCGCATCCAGGATCGCCACTTTTGTCCGGGAAGATCCCACATCCACGCCCACGAAAAGAGGCGATGCTTCCGCGTTCCTTGCCGGTGGAGGGTTCATGGCTTCCTTTGTCCGCACATGGATTCCAATCCAAAAAGATGCCCGGGTAGCGTTAAAATTTGGACTCCAAACCTTTGACCAAAGACCGCAACGTGGCGTTGTAGGGCGTGGGAATACCGGCCCGGTCCCCGTATTCCACGAACTTGCCGTTGATGAAATCGATCTCGGTCCGGCGCCGGTTTTCAATATCCATCAACATGGAGGGTTTGTGGTCCCCGGCGTGCCCCATGTATTCCATGGCGTGGGTGTAGTATTCCCATCCCAGGGGAATCTCATTGGCCCGGGCCACCTGGATGCATTCCTTCACGAGGGCGTCGACGATTTTAAAGATGATGGGATCGTTCATGGCCTGTGCCATGGTCAGGCCGGTGACGGCGCAGACCGGGTTCATGGAAGCGTTCATAATGCTCTTGCGCCAGACCATGGAGACGATCTGGTCCGTGTGCCGGGTTTCGAGGCCTCCCCGGGTCAACGCCCCGGCGATGGCCACGGCGGCGTCCCTGGCGCCGGGATCAAGCTCCTGGATGAAATGGGGGGGATGATGGAAGGCCATTTTGACATGGGCCGGCCCCGCCAGGCCGCACCCGTAATTGACCACCGCCCGCATGGAGGCGTTTTTCCCCAGAACCCCGGCGATTTCCAGCTCCGTATCGATGCCGTTTTGCCAGCTCACCACGACCATTCCTTCCCGATGGAAATCTTCGATGGCCGACACGATGAGGGGAAGGGCGTTGGCTTTAACGGTGATAAAAATCACGTCGCAATCCATGCCGGCCAGTTCATCCACGCTGGTGCAGGTTTGCGTCACCCGCTGGGTGAGGGTTTCCGCCCCTTCGATGATAACGCCCCGGTCGGCCGCCGGCGCCACAAGATCCGGGATGACGTCGCACAACGCCACATCATACCCCCCCTTTGCCAGGAAGGCCGCCACGATGCACCCCACCGGTCCGGCACCGATAACCCCGAAAGTGCGCGGCTCGAATGTCGTCTGGTTTTTCATTTCCTTTCCTTTCCGGCGCCGCCTCCGTTGTTTCTCGACAGCAGCGCGCCGATCGGCTCAGGCTCCAAGGCAAACCCCCGGGGATGAAGCCTTTCCGCAGCCCTGTTTGGCGGGGTTCGCGCTTCGCGCCGACCCATGCAGCGCCGCCGTCAGGCAGCACCTGCGGAAAACGCGACCGCTGTTGCGGTTCATCGGCGTCAACTTTCCGCCTCCAGCATTCCGAACGCCCGGGCATCCAGAACCTGGACCCCTTTTTTCCGGAGAACCGCAATGGCCTTGTCGTTGTCCGTAAAGCGAAAAATCATGACCGCCTTCTCGGATGAAAAACCCGTAAAGGCGTACATGTAAATCGTGTGGATCTTGGCATCCAGGAGGTGCTTGAGCATCCGGGCCAAACTTCCGGGTTTATCCTCCATTTCAGCGGCCACCACATCGTTCACCTGGGCCGGAATATGCTTTTTCATCAGAATCCGCCGTGTGGTGGCCACGTCGGAAACGAGGAGCCGCAACAGCCCGAACCCCCCACCCGATTCCACCAGCGTCAGGGCCCTGAGATTGATCCCGGCATCTCCCAGGGCCTTGGTGACTTCGTAAAGCCGTGCCGGAGAATTCTCAATGGAAATGGACACCTGCTTGAGTTTCATGGCTCACCCCCTCTTTTACGGTACGCGCCGGGCCTCAAGCCCCACGGAATCGATTTTTCACGGGCCGGACAAGGCGCGCACCCGGAAATCCGCCGGATGCAAATCATCCGTTTTCCCCCGGAACCCCCAGATGCTCCAAAAGACTATATTTATATGAATATTGAGATGTTAGGCACTTAACGGGCTTCGGCGGTTAATCACATTCTAACTATAATGTGACTACATCACTCCCGGCGGGGAAGTCAAGAAAAAATCGATCCGGATGAACGGGTCCTTTAAACCCCGTCTTTTCGCCCGAGGGTTTCCTTGATGAAAAGACTCGAGAGAACAGCGATGACCGCGCAGATAAAAAGAATGGTAAACGCCCCGCTGTATCCTTGCACCGTGAAGGCGTTCTCTCCCGTGCGGCCGTATCGTTCCAGGGTGTATCCCAGGATGGGTTGGAAGACGGCACCCCCGGCAAAAGGGAAAAGATTCACCAGCCCGGTCGCCGTACCGGCGATTTTGATGGGAAAAAGCTCCTTGTTGGCCGTAAACCCGATCACCACAATGGCACTGGAAAAGACGCCCAAGAGGAGGCAAAGCCCGTAGAGCCCCGACATGGGGATGCGATCCGGTGTAAATGCAAGGAAGGCCGTGCCGATCAACACCAGACCGCTGGACAAGACAATGACGGGCTTCCGGGCTTTAAAGACCGAACTGGAAATAAAGCTTAAAAACGGGCTTCCGACGATCATTCCCACCGCCAGCATGGAGAGGATGCCGCCGGCCTGATCCCGGCTCAGCCCGTAAAGGTGCATCAGGTAAGGACCGCCCCAGAGGCCGCCGAAAGAAAAGAATATGGCGCAATTGAAAAAAAACCACACGGCAAGGGGCCAAAACGCCGGAGTTTTCACCACCCGCCGGATCCCTTCCACCAGGCCGATGACATCCGGTCCTTCGGCGTTTTTTTCGGCGAGGGCCACATCATTTTCGGAATCGGGACGATCCTGGACGAAAAGCCATACGAAAAGCGCCAGCAGGAGGGTGAGCCCTCCCACCGCCACAAAGGACATGCGCCACCCGATGGCGGCGCTTAAAAGGGCCAGGGGGGTGGCTGCGGTCAAGGATCCGATTCCCCCCATGGCCATCAGGATTCCGGTCATGAAGGCGAACTCCTTTTTGGTGAACCATTCCGCCAGAATTTTCATGGCCGGCACAAAGAGCATGGCCACCCCGAATCCCACCAGGGTGCGACCGATGATGGCCCAGGAAACCGAGGGCGCCATCCCCAGGAGCACGGATCCCAGGAAGGCCACAATGAAAAAAAACGTGATGGTTTTCCGGGGCCCCCAGGAATCGGACAGGAGTCCGGCGGGAAGCTGCATGAGGGCATAGGGATAAAAATAGGCCGCCCCCAAGAACCCGATCAGCGCCCCTCCCGCCTGAAGATCCCGCATCATGTCCACCGCCACGACAGCCGGACACAGGCGGTGAAAATAGACCAGGACATACCCCAAAGCGATGATCCAGAAGATAAACCACCGGTACCCCGGAGATTGCCGATTCATTTTCCGTCTCCTTTATCTTCGAGTCCGAGCGCTTTTTTTCTTAAAGACCCGTCCGGATCTAAGATCCCTTGTGAATGGGTGTCCAAACGGCGGGAACCCACTCCATCTATCCCGGAAAAACGCATCGGGTTGGTAAATCGTACGCGGGAACCCCTTTAAAAGTCAACAGGCTTTGATGCCCCCGCTGCATTCTTCGCTTTAAAGGGTCGTGGGAACGCGACAAAGAACCGAACGGGATCGGATCCCATTCCCGCATTGATTTCTCTGTGAATCGGGACTATGGTAGTCTCATCTGAAAAAAATCTCATTTTATATTGCAAAGGAAGCCATCCATATGAGCACCAAAATCCTGATGAACGTCCTGGATCCCGAGGAATACCGCATCGCCAAGGTGAAAAACGGGAAGCTGGAAGATTTTTACATTGAAAGCGCCTCCCGGGAAACGATTCAAGGAAACATCTATAAGGGCCTCGTTTCCCGGGTCGTCCCGAGCCTGCAGGCGGTTTTCGTGGAATTCGGGGCGGAACGTCACGGGTTTTTACAGAAGCACGAAATCCACAGCGATTATTTTCAGGACATTGACACCGGAAACCGTTCCATCGCCAACCTCGTCAAGCGGGGTCAAGAACTCCTGGTTCAGGTCACCAAGGATCCTTCCGCCCACAAAGGGGCTCTCCTGACCACTTATATTTCACTTCCGGGGCGGCATCTCGTATTGATGCCCGGAAGCATGACCCGGGGGATTTCCCGAAAAATCGAGGACGAGACCGAACGGAATCGGATTCGGGAACTGGTGGACAAGCTGAAAGTCCCCGAAGGCTTCGGCCTGATCGTTCGCACCGCCGGAACCGATTGCACCAAAACCGTTTTGAACAAAGACCTGGGATACCTGCTGCGGTTGTGGAAAAACATCAAGAAAAAGGGAATCAACAGCAAAGCACCGGCCCTGTTGTACAAGGAACGGAATCTGGTGTATCGGTCCATCCGGGATCATTTCACCTCGGATGTCACCGAAATCGTGGTGGACGACGAAACCGCGTTCCACGAAGTCAAGGATTTCCTCAAGATGGTCTCGGTCCGCCAGGGGAATATCGTCAAACTGCACAAGGGCCCCGAGCCGATCCTCGCCATGGACGGGCTGGAAGATCAAATCGCTTCCATCTTTGAAAGCCGCGTGAACCTGAAGTCGGGAGGATCCATCGTCATCAGTCAAACCGAGGCCCTGGTGGCGGTGGATGTCAATTCCGGGAAAGCCACCCAGAAAAAGAGCATTGAACAGACCGCGCTGCAGACCAACCTGGAAGCCGCCGAAGAGATCGCCCGGCAACTCCGCCTGCGGGACTTGGGAGGATTGATTGTCATCGACTTCATCGACATGCGCGAGGCCAAGCACAAGCTCCAGGTGGAACGCACGTTGAAAAGCCATCTGAAGGCCGACAGGGCGCGAACCAACCTGGGCCGCATTTCCAAGTTCGGCCTTTTGGAAATGACCCGTCAGCGGGTCCGGCCCTCCATCGAATACACGAGTTACGAACCCTGTAAATATTGCCACGGCCGGGGGATCACCCCGTCGGTGGAGACGTTGGGCTTAAGATTTTTGCGGAAACTCCAGCTGGACAGCCTCAAAGAAAAATGCGGTTGCATCCGCGCCCTCCTCCCCCCTGAGGTGGCGGCGTACCTGCTCAACAAGAAACGTAAAGAGATCCTGGAAATCGAGTCCCGGCACGAGTGCGCCATTCACATTGAACCGTCTTCCGTCATGGTTCCCGGGGACAGCAAGCTGGTTTTCGAATGAAAGCCGGACCGGTGCCCGAAGCAAGGGTGGCATCCGGCGGTTGACACCCCCAAGGGTTTCGGATATCCAGACCTTTGTTTGAGGGAATCGTAAAAAGGCCGGTTTTGTTCGCGCCGCAGCTTTTTGTCTCTTTCTTTCCGAAAAGGCTTGAACGGCGCTCACAAAAGCCTTTTTACGATCTTGAATTGTTTGAACCCGGATTACGGAAAAGAAAGCGAAATGATTCCACGATACACCCGAACGGCCATGGGGGCCCTCTGGTCCGATGAAAACAAGTACCGGACCTGGCTTAAGGTGGAAATTTTGGCCTGCGAAGCCATGGCCGGAATGGGGAAAATCCCGGAAAAGGCGCTTCGCACCATAAAAAAGAACGCCGCCTTTTCCGTAGAACGTATCGCCCAAATCGAGGAAAAAACCAAACACGACGTCATCGCCTTCACCACCAATGTGGCGGAACACGTGGGGCCGGACGCCCGGTACATCCACATGGGAATGACCTCGTCGGACGTCCTGGACACCAGCATGGCCGTTCTCTTAAAGGACGCCGGAAAAATCATCCTAAAGGATATGGACGCCCTCCTGGAGGCCATCCGGCAACGGGCCTTCGAACACAAAAACACGGTCATGGTGGGACGATCCCACGGCATTCATGCGGAACCCATCACCTTCGGCCTCAAACTGGCGGTATGGTACGATGAAATGCGGCGCAATAAAAAGCGCTTCCAAAATGCGGTGAACGGCATCCGCTACGGGAAAATTTCCGGCGCCGTGGGAACCTTCGCCAACACCGCGCCGGAGATCGAAGCGTACGTGTGTAAAAAGCTGGGTCTCAAGCCGGCCCCGGCATCCACCCAGATCATCCAGCGGGACCGCTATGCCGAATACTTTGCGGCACTGGCCATCACGGGGGCGTCCATCGAAAAGATGGCCGTGGAAATCCGGCACCTCCAGCGCACGGAAGTCCTTGAAGCCGAAGAGTATTTCTCCAAAGGCCAAAAAGGTTCTTCGGCCATGCCCCACAAACGCAACCCGGTGGGATCCGAAAACCTTTCGGGCCTGGCGCGCCTCCTGCGGACCCACGCCCTTGCCGCCGTGGAGAATGTCTGTCTTTGGCATGAGCGGGATATCAGTCATTCTTCAGTGGAACGGATCATCGCGCCGGACAGCACCATCCTGGCCGATTACATGCTCCACCGCATGACCGGCATTATTCAAAACCTGATTGTCTATCCGGAAAAAATGAAAGCCAACCTGAATCTCCTCAAGGGGTTGATCTTTTCCCAGCAGATCCTCTTGGCGCTGGTGGAGGCCGGGGCTTCACGTGAAGCGGCGTACCTGTGGGTGCAGGAAAACGCCATGAACGCCTGGCGGGGGAAAAAAGACTTCAAGGGCCTGATAAAAAAAGATAAACGGATCACAGAGATCCTTTCCTTGAAAAAAATCGAGGAACTGTTTGACCTGAATTATCATTTAAAGTATATCCCCCACATTTTTAACCGTGTTTTCGAAGCGGGGACCCCTCGTGGGAAAAAACAGGCAGATGGCGTTTAGGATAAACCGATGGGCCGCGTTGACGGTGGCCGCCAGCCTTTTTCTTGCGGCCGGCTGCACCCGCCAAAGCGCCGTCAAACGGTTCGTTGGATGGGAAGGACCCTACGAAGGGGGGACCTATCCCCCCGTCTTTGAAAAATGGACCCGGGAAAGCCGGATCTACCGGGGCCTCGATCTGGAACTGCTGGTCCACGCCACCTATCAATCCGGGGATTTCCGAACGGCCTATGTCAAGGAATACGCACGGGTGTACCAATTCAACGAAACCCAACGGGCGGCGTTGCAAACCGAACAGGATGCGCGTGAACGCCGATTCCACGAATTTATGATCGCCGCCTACGTCCCGGATAAAAAATGGGATGATTTTAACCGGGAGGAATCCTCCTGGAAGATCTATCTGGATTTCGGAGACGGGACTCAGGTTTCCGCGGAATCCATCGAGAAAAAAAAGCCGGATGCGAAAATGAAACATTTTTATCCCTATATCAGTCCATGGAAAAGCGTTTATCGGGTCCGTTTCCCCAAGGCCCCATCCATGGCCGAAGAGGGGATCATCCGGATGGGCATCACCGGGGTCCGCGGCCGCATTGAAATGGAATGGCGGTCGGCACCCTAACGGAAATCTCAGCGCATTCATGGTTTACCGGGAATTTGATTTTGTTTTTTAACACCAAAACCCCATCCCCACGGATGGGATCACACCATCCCACAAGGAGGCAATGATTTTGACTGGTATAGCGTACGCCATGGGCCAGGGAGGCCAAGCCGCAGGACAAGGGGCCGGAGGCGGGTTTACGGCATTCATTCCCCTCATTTTAATGTTCGTTATCTTTTACTTTCTCCTGATCCGCCCCCAGCAGAAAAAGAGCAAGGAACACCGGGCCATGATCGGAAGCCTGAAAAAAGGGGACCGGATCATCACCTCGGGAGGGATCCACGGGAGAATCACCGGCGCGGATGAAAACACCCTCACGGTGGAAATCGCCGAAAAAGTCCGGATCAAACTGAATCGGGGGAACGTGGCGGCGTTGGTACAGGCGGCTGCCGCTCCGCCGCCCCCCAAGGAGCCCGACAAGAAATCCGCATAGCCGGGTAACCCAGCCCCGATCACGGCGTTTCAACACCGTCTCTGCGCGCCTTATCCACCGGACACACGGGCCAGCGAAGAATGAAAAACCGCCTTTCGGGGCGTTTCTTGTTCAAAAAGATCGGATCCGATCGAAAGGGATACACCATTGAAACGCATATCTTGGAAAACGATCGCCAGCGCCGGGGTGATCGCCGTCGCCTGTGTATATCTGCTCCCCAGTCTCAATCCCGACTGGTGGCCGCGGAAACGGATCAACCTGGGTCTGGATCTCCAGGGAGGCATGCACCTGGTACTGGAAGTCGACGCTCAGAAGGCCGTGGAAAGCACCATGGAACGGATTCTTCAGGAACTCCGGGAACAGCTTTGGAAGGAAGGGATCCGCCGGATTTCCACCGAGCAGGTGAAAGGCGATATTCTTGTCGTCCGCGTCGACGCGCCGCAACAGATTCCTGAGTTTGAAAAGCTCCTGGATGAAGAATTCAAAGAGTTGCGGATCTTGGAAAGAAGAAGCGAGGGGGACACCCTTGTCGTGCGGTTGGATCTCCCCGACGAGGAAAAGGAAAATATCCGGAAACTGGCCGTGAGCCAGGCCCTGGAGACCATCCGCAACCGCATCGATCAGTTCGGGGTCAGCGAGCCGGATATCCGCCGCCAGGGGGAAAGACGGATCCTGGTTCAGCTCCCGGGCATCAAAGACACCCAGCGCGCCAAGGATCTCATCGGAAAAACCGCACTCCTGGAATTCCGGCTCCTCGATGAAACCCGTTCCGTGGAAGAAGCCCTCAAAGGATCCGTTCCGCCGGGGGCGGAAATCCTCTACCAGGTGCAGACCGATCCCAAGACCCAGCGGACCTTCAGGACCCCGTATCTGGTCAAGAAGCGTTCCCTGCTCACCGGTGCCTACCTGACCGAAGCCCGGGTCGAAATCGATTCCCAGTACAATGAACCCTACGTCTCCATTTCTTTTGACAAGAAAGGGGCGCGCATTTTTGAACGGATCACCGAGGAAAACGTCAAGAAACGCCTGGCCATCGTGTTGGACCAAAACGTTTACAGCGCACCGGTCATCCAGGAGAAAATCAGCGGCGGTCAGGCCCGCATCACGGGAAATTTCACCCTGGAAGAAGCCCGGGATCTGGCCATCGTGCTACGGGCCGGAGCCCTTCCCGCCCCCGTGGAGATCATCGAAGAGCGGACCGTGGGGCCTTCCCTGGGGACCGATTCCATTCGCAAGGGGATGCTTTCCATGGCCATCGGCGGATTGATCGTGATCTTGTTCATGGTCGTTTATTACAAAGTATCCGGGCTGATCGCCAATCTGGCCCTTACCGTGAACATTCTCCTTATCGCCGCCGGCCTGGCGGGCTTCCAGGCCACCCTCACCCTCCCCGGCATCGCCGGGATCATCTTGACCATCGGCATGGCCGTGGACGCCAACGTGCTCATCTTCGAGCGCATCCGGGAGGAGCTGGCCTTGGGCAAGACCGCCCGGGCTTCCGTGGAAGCCGGGTATGAGCGGGCCACACTGACCATCCTCGATGCCAACGTGACGACGCTCATCGCCGCTTTGGTCCTGTTCCAGTTCGGAACCGGCCCGGTAAAGGGTTTCGCCGTCACCCTGAGCCTCGGAGTGTGCTCCAGTCTCTTTACGGCCCTGATTCTCACCCGGGTGATTTTTGACTATTTTTTAATCAACCGGAAAGTAAAGCGGATCAGTATTTAGTGGAGCTCCCGCCCTGAAGGGCGGGGCTCCCCGGAAAGGTAAGTACCTGTTCCGGGATAGCTTCCCTTGACCCCGCCTTAAAAGACGGGGCGTGCGGGAAGCGTTCCGGTCATTGAAAGCGCCGGTCCTTTGTATCCAGGCGCCCCAAAGGACGATAACGATGCAATTCATCAAACCGGACATCAACATCGACTTTCTCGGCAAGAAGAAGATCGCCTTTATCTTGTCCGCCGTCATGATTCTTGTCGCCGTTGCCTCCCTGCTTTATCACGGGGGTCCGAAATTCGGCATCGATTTTGCGGGGGGTACAGTGGTCCAGATCAAGTTCGACTCCCGGGTTTCCATTTCGGATATCAAGGCCGGACTCGGCTCCATGGGCCTGGAAGGGGTCACGGTGCAAACCTTCGGCGAAAAAGACGATCATGAATACTTGATCCGTATCGATCGGGCCGTGGCGGCTTCCGAAGCCTTTTCCGGTGAAATTCAAAAGGCCCTGAAATCGTCCATCGGTCAGGAAGCCGACATCCGCCGTGTGGAAATGGTGGGCCCCCAGGTGGGAAAAGACCTCAGGGAAAAGGCGCTGTTTGCCATATTCTATTCCCTGCTCTTCATCGCCATCTATATCTCCGGACGCTTCGAGCTCAAATGGCTGTTAAGCGGGGTCATGGCCGGCGCCCTTATCGGCGCCGTCTATCTCCTCGACCTGTTCGAGGTCAGCATCCCCGTCCTGATCGTGGTCGCCATGATCGTCACGCTGGTATTGTTCTGGGCGCTGAACTTAAAATACGCCATGGGGGCCATCGTGGCCCTGGTCCATGACGTCATGATCACGGTGGGGTTGTTCTCCCTTTTCGACAAGGAATTCTCCCTTCCCATCATCGCCGCCATCCTGACCATCATCGGGTACTCCCTCAACGACACCATCATCGTCTTCGACCGGATTCGGGAGAATTTAAGAAAATATCGCAAACACACGCTCGATTTCGTTATCAACCGGAGCGTGAACGAAACCTTGAGCCGCACTCTCCTGACCGCCCTGACGACATTGATCGTTGTCTTGACCCTGTTTCTTTTCGGCGGAGGTATCATCCATGATTTCGCCTTCGCCCTCCTGGTGGGGGTCATCGTGGGGACGTATTCCTCCATCTATATCGCCAGTCCCTTCCTCCTGACCTTCCAGGTGAGGCCCAAAAAGCGCTGAAGGATGGAATCGCTCCTGCCTTGGTTGGCTCTGAAAAGCGTTCCGGGAATCGGAGACCTGCTGAGCAAACGGCTCATCGACCGGTACCGGTCTCCGGAACATGTATTTACCGCCCCCCGAAAGGAACTTTTGGAAGTCCCGGGGATGACGCCCGCGTTGGCCGCACGCCTTTCGACCCACAAGGTATCCGATACCCTCAAGCGCGAAATCGATCGTGCAATCCAGAAGAATTTTCATATCCTGACCCTGAAGGCCCCCCAATACCCGGCCCTGCTGCGGGAACTCCCGGACCCGCCGTTGTTCTTATACTGCTGCGGCGAGCTGGACGGGGAAGCCGCCTGCCTGGCCGTGGTGGGATCCCGGAACGCCACCGCCTACGGCTTGTCCAACACCCGCAAACTTTGTGCAGAACTCGCCGCCTATGGACTGACCGTTGTCAGCGGCATGGCCCGCGGCATCGACACGGCGGCCCATGAGGGGGCGCTTTCCGGGGGCGGCAGGACCGTGGCGGTGCTGGGATCCGGCCTGGAGCGGATCTATCCCCGGGAAAATCGGAAACTCTTTGATCAAATCGCCGAAAACGGCGCGGTGATCTCGGAGTTCTATTTATCCGAAGAACCGCTGCCGCACCATTTTCCCAAACGAAACCGCATCATCGCCGGGATGAGTCTCGGCACCGTGATCGTGGAAGCCGCCCGAAAAAGCGGTTCTCTCATCACCGCCCGGCTGGCCGCGGAACAGGGCCGGGAGGTGTTCGCCGTCCCCGGAAGCATCCAATCCCAAAAGAGTGCCGGTACCCATGCCCTCATCAAGCAGGGCGCCAAATTGGTGGAACACGCCGGGGACATCCTGGAAGAAATCGGTCCACGCGTGGGCGTCGAAATATCGCCGGAGATTCAACGGAAAAAAGCGGCGCGCCCCGAACATGGACGTCCATCGAAATCCCTGGATCCGGACGCATCAAAAGTACTCGCCGCCCTGGAACCGTATCCCACGCATATCGATGACCTGGTCCGGAAACTCGCCATGGATCCGGGGAAGCTGGCCGGAATCCTGTTACAACTCGAATTGACGGGTACGGTGAAGCAAATGCCCGGGAAACAGTTCATCCGATGCAACGGGTGATAAAATAAAGCAAAGGAATCGGACGTTTTGAAAAAAAGCCTCGTCATCGTGGAATCGCCCACGAAAGTGAGAACCTTGAAAAAATATCTCGGCAACGCCTATGCCGTGGCCGCCACGGTCGGTCATATCAAGGATCTTCCGAAAAAAGAGATGGGTATCGACATCGAGGGCGGTTTCAAGCCGGTCTATAAAACCATCCCCGGTAAAGAAAAGGTGATCCGGGCCCTCAAACAGACCGCCGGAGACATCACGGATGTCTACCTGGCCCCCGACCCGGACCGGGAAGGGGAAGCCATTGCATGGCATACCGCGGAAGTGCTCGAAAAAAAAGGAAGGCACTTTCACCGTGTGCTCTTTCACGAACTCACGGAAAACGCCATCCTGTCCGCAATCCGCTCCCCGGAAGCCCTTAACCCCCATAAGTTCGAAGCCCAGCAGGCCCGCCGCGTCCTGGATCGACTCGTGGGGTATCATATTTCCCCGTTGCTGTGGCGGAAGGTCAAGCAAGGGCTGAGCGCCGGCCGCGTCCAATCCGTGGCCGTCCGCATCATCTGTGAACGGGAACGCCAGATCCAGGCATTCACACCGGAAGAATATTGGTCCATTACCGCCCACCTTCTGGCGGATACCCCACCGTCTTTTACCGCAAAGCTTTCCAAAAAAGCCGGAAAGAAAATCCGGATTCCCGACGACGCCGCCTGCCAGGCGATCCTCGCGGATTTGGACGACCGGTCCTTTTTCGTGGAAGAGGTGGTCAAAAAGACCGTTTCCCAAGCCCCCCAGCCGCCCTTTATTACCAGTAAATTACAGCAGGACGCGATTCGGAAGCTGCGGTTTTCAGCCAAAAAGACAATGATTCTCGCCCAGCAACTCTACGAAGGCATTGAACTGGGTCCGGGAGAACCGGTGGGCCTCATTACGTACATGCGAACCGATTCGGTGCGCGTCAACCAGGAGGCCGCCGAAGCCGCCATCACCCTCGTCAAGGAACGTTTCGGCCCCGCCGTTGCCATGGAAAAACCCCGGGTCTTCAAGAATCGGAAAAAAGCCCAGGACGCCCACGAAGCCATCCGCCCCACTTCCGTATACAACACCCCGGAAAAGATGGCTCCGTTTCTGAACAAGGATCAACTGGCCCTGTATGAGATGATCTGGAAACGCTTCGTGGCGTCCCAGATGAAGCCCGCCCTCATCGACAAGGTCACCGCCGCCATCAGCGCCGGACCCTACCGGTTCGTGGCCGGCGGTTCCACGATCCGCTTTCCGGGATTTATGACCCTATATCGATCCGTCGATGACGAAATGAAAGAAAAAGAAGAAAAAGCAACACTCCCGCCCCTCTCCAGGGGGATGCGCCTTAACCTGGAAAAATTGGAACCCAAACAGCATTTCACCCAGCCTCCGCCCCGTTTTTCGGAAGCCTCCCTGGTCAAGGAATTGGAGGAAAACGGCATCGGCAGGCCCAGCACCTACGCCGCGATCCTTTCCACCATCCGGGAAAAAGGATATGTGGACCTGGTGAAAGGCTATTTCCGCCCCAGCGAACTCGGCTTCATCGTCAATGATATGGTGGTGGGAAGCTTTCCGGATCTCGTGAACGTGGATTTTACCGCAAAGATGGAAGATCACCTGGACCGGATCGAGACATCGGAAATGGACTACTTGAAGATGATCACCGATTTTTACCAGGACTTCCAGCATTCCTTTCAGCAGGCCGCCCAAGGCATGGTGAGCCTGAAAGCAATCGGGGTTCCCACCGGCCTGGGCTGTCCCGGATGCAAGGACGGGAGGCTTCATATCAAGATGGGAAAAAACGGACTCTTTCTGGCCTGCAATCAATACCCCGCCTGCACCTTCACGGCCAATTATCTGCGGGACGAAAAAGGACGCATTCAGATCAACGGCCAGAACCAAAGGGAACTTTCGGATGAAAAATGTGAAAAATGTGGGCGTCCCATGCGCATCAAGCAAGGAAAGTACGGGAACTTTCTGGCCTGCAGCGGTTATCCGGAGTGTAAAAACACCAAATCCATGGCGCCGGAACATTCGGAGAGAAAAACCGGCGTGAAATGTCCTGAACCCGGCTGCGGGGGGGATCTGGTGGAAAAAACCTCGAAACGGGGAAAACTCTTTTACGGATGCAGCCGGTATCCCAAATGCACCTTCGCCCTCTGGGAAAAACCCGTTCCCAAGCCCTGCCCCGCGTGCGGCGCCGACTTTCTGGTGGAAAAAACCTCGAAACGCGACGGCACGTTTTTCAGCTGCAGAACCCCGGGGTGCACTTACAAGGAAAAATTTTGATTCGTAATTTTTTTTCGCTTGACACCACCGTTTGCCGCTGTTATCTGAAGTCCATAAAAGACATTTTTCGATTCAGGAGCCCGTTGTGAATCCGTTGTCCGCCATTATCAACCTTATTCTTATTCTCCTCCTTCCGGTAATCCTCATCGGCAGCCGGAAGGAACAGGGGCTGGTAATGGCCTAGCACGACACAAAGACAAATTCAAAATCCGTTACCCGCCCCTGGCCGGTAACGGATTTTTTTTTGATTTCATTTTATCGCAAGGAGAAACGACCGATGAAAAGCGACCAGGTGAAAGCAGGGATCGAGCGGGCCCCCCATCGGAGCCTCTTCAAAGCCATGGGGTATACCCCCGAAGAATTGAATCGCCCCCTGGTGGGCATCGCCAATTCCTATAATACCATCATCCCCGGGCACATCCACCTCGACAAGATCGTGGATGCGGTGAAAGCCGGCATCTACATGGCGGGGGGGACGCCCGTGGAATTCGGCGTCATCGGGGTGTGCGACGGCATCGCCATGAACCATGTGGGGATGAAATATTCCCTGGCCAGCCGGGAACTCATCGCCGATTCCATTGAAGTCATGGCCCTTTCCCATGCCTTTGACGCCCTGGTCCTGGTCCCCAACTGCGACAAGATCATCCCCGGCATGCTCATGGCCGCAGCCCGCCTTGATCTTCCGGCGATCGTGATCAGCGGTGGGCCCATGCTCGCCGGCACCCACCCCGAAACGGGGGAAAAAATCAGCCTGGTCACGGTCTTCGAATCCGTGGGCGCCGTACGAGGCAATACCTTGACGGAAGCCCAGCTGGACGCCGTGGAGGACGCGGCATGCCCCACCTGCGGTTCGTGTGCCGGCATGTTCACCGCCAACTCCATGAACTGCCTGACCGAAGCCGTGGGCCTGGCCCTCCCCGGAAACGGGACCATTCCGGCGGTGATGGCCGCCCGGATCCGCCTGGCCAAAGCTTCCGGAATGCGGATTGTGGGACTCATTGAAGAGGGGATCCGCCCCCGGGACATCCTGACGGAAAAGGCGTTTAATAATGCCCTGGCCGTGGACATGGCCCTAGGATGCTCCACCAACACCGTCCTCCACCTGACCGCCATTGCCCACGAAGCCGGCATCCCCATGGATCTGGATCGGATCAACACCGTCAGCGAAACCGTCCCTCACTTATGTTCCATGAGTCCTGCCGGAAAACATCACCTGGAGGACCTGGACCGGGCCGGCGGGATCCCCGGGGTCATGAAAAGACTATCGGAAGCCGGGGTGCTTTTTCCCGATGCCCTTACCGTAACGGGAAAACGCGTCTCCGAAAATCTGACATCGGCTCGGGTTCTCGACGAAGACGTCATCCGGCCGCTAAATCAACCGTATCATGTAAAGGGCGGACTCGCGGTTATGTTCGGCAACCTGGCGCCGGAAGGATGCGTGGTCAAACAGTCGGCGGTCTCCGAGGCCATGCAGGTGCACCAAGGCCCGGCCCGGGTCTTTGACTCGGAAGAAGAGGCCACGGAGGCCATCTTGAACGGAAAAATCAGGGAAAAAGACGTGGTCGTCATCCGGTATGAAGGTCCCGTGGGCGGGCCCGGCATGCGGGAGATGCTGACTCCCACCTCCGCCATCGCCGGAATGAAACTGGACGCCCGCGTGGCCCTGTTGACGGACGGCCGCTTTTCCGGCGCCACCCGCGGGGCCGCCGTGGGCCACATCTCTCCGGAGGCCATGCAGGGCGGTCCCATCGCCCTCGTGGAAGAAGGGGACCCCATCCGCATCGACATTCCGGGGAAAAGGGTGGATTTGCAGGTCTCCGAGGAAATCCTGGCACAGCGCCGGGCCCGCTGGCAAGCGCCCGCCCCCAGGATCGGGAAGGGATACCTGGCCAGGTACGCCGGGATGGTTTCCTCCGCTGCCGCCGGGGCCATCGTCAAATCACCGGCACGAAAGGAAGGGACGGTTTTATGAAACTCAACGGCGCACAGATTCTCATGAAAGTGCTCCAGGAAGAAAGGGTCGATACGATCTTCGGGTTCCCCGGGGGAACGGTCATCGATATCTACGACGAGCTGGCCAGGACCGATATCCGGCATATCCTGGTCCGCCATGAACAGGGCGCCGTACATGCCGCGGACGGCTATGCACGGGCCTCGGGAAAGACGGGGGTCTGTCTTGTCACCTCCGGGCCCGGAGCCACCAACACGGTCACGGGTGTGGCCACCGCCTACATGGATTCCATTCCGCTGGTGGTGTTGACCGGCCAGGTCCCCACCCACCTGATCGGAAATGATGCCTTCCAGGAAGTCGACATCGTGGGGATCACCCGCCCCTGCACCAAGCATAATTATCTCGTCACCCGCGTGGAAGACCTGGCCCGGATTCTCAAGGAAGCCTTTTACATCGCCCGATCCGGGAGACCCGGGCCGGTCCTGGTGGACATCCCCAAAAACGTCTCCGTTGCAAAGACGGACTACAAGCCCATCGAGAAGGTCTCCATCAAGTCTTACAGCCCCACGTACGAGCCGAATACGAAACAGCTGAAAAAGGTGATGAAGCTGGTCAAAGAGGCCCAGCGGCCCATGATCTTCGCCGGCGGAGGGGTGATCCTTTCCAAAGCCGCGGCGGAATTGACGGCCTTCGCCCGAAAGACCCGGATCCCGGTCACCATGTCCCTCATGGGACTCGGGGCCTTTCCCGGCAACGATCCGCTGAGCCTGGGGATGATCGGAATGCACGGCACCTACCGGGCCAACATGGCCACGGCGGCCTGTGACGTCCTGATCGGCATCGGCGTCCGGTTCGACGACCGGGTCACCGGCAAGACGGATTGTTTCGCGGCCCAGGCCAAAATCGTGCACATCGATATCGATCCCACGAGTATCCGGAAAAATGTCACCGTAGCGGTCCCCGTGGTCGGCGATTGCCGGATCAGCCTGCAGCACCTCAACCGTATGATCGATGAAGCGGACCTGGGGGACCTCGACGCCAACCGCGACGCCTGGCTTCGGCAGATCGATGAATGGCGGCGGGCGCACAAGCTGGCTTACGATCAGAATCCCGAAGGGCCCATCAAGCCCCAATACGTTATCGATTGCCTGTATCGACTCACCAACGGCAAGGCGCTGATCACCACCGAGGTGGGGCAGAATCAGATGTGGACCGCCCAGTACTATCACTTCGAAAAACCGGGGCACTTTCTTTCTTCGGGCGGATTGGGGACCATGGGATTCGGTCTCCCGGCGGCCATCGGCGCCCAGGCCGCGTTTCCCGGCAAGCCGGTGGTGGACGTGGCCGGGGACGGGAGCATCCAGATGAACATTCAGGAAATGGCCACGGCCGTGGAGCACGACCTGCCGGTGAAGGTGGTGATCCTGAACAACGGTTACCTGGGGATGGTGCGCCAGTGGCAACAGCTTTTCTATGACAAACGATACGCGGCCACGTGCATGCATTGCGCCCCGGATTTCGTCCTCCTGGCCCAAGCCTACGGCGCCGTCGGTCTCCGGGCCGAACGCCCTTCAGAGGTGGAACCGGTGCTGCGGGAAGGATTGGAAACCCCCGGTCCGGTGATCATGGATTTCCGGGTGGAAAAGGAAGAATGTGTCTATCCCATGGTCCCCGCCGGCGCACCCATCACCGAAATGCTGCTGGCGTAAATACAGGCAAAGGAAAACATCGTCATGATCGAAACCGAAGAAAAGCACATCCTCACCATGCTGGTGGATAACAAACCCGGCGTCCTGTCCCGTGTCGTGGGCCTGTTCAGCGGGAAGGGGTTCAACATCGACAGCCTGTGCGTCGCCGAAACCATCGACCCTGCCGTGTCCCGGATCACCATCGTCACCCAGGCCAACAACCTGGTCCTGGAACAGATCGAAAAGCAGTTACGCAAACTCATCAACGTGATCAAGCTCCGGGATATGACGGGTCCCCGGGCGGTGAAACGGGAAATGGCCCTCATCTGCATCCGGGCCAAGCGGGAAAACCGGGACGAGGTCCTGCGCCTGGTGGACATTTTCCGATGCAAGATCGTGGACGTGGGTCCCCAGTATTACATCATCGAGGCCACCGGGGACCGGGGAAAGATGGAAGCGCTGATCAGCCTCCTCAAACCGATGGGGATCAAAAAAATCGCCCGGACCGGATCCATCGCCTTGTACCGGGAACCGGATTGATCTTACCGGGTCAATCCCGCGATCAGCGGCTTTTGCCCGAAAAAACGATAAACAAGAAAGAAAAACACAAAAAGGAGCAATCCCATGGCAAGAATCGATTTCGGCGGCACCGTGGAAGAGGTGATCACCGCAGAAGAGTTTTCAATGGAAAAGGCCCGGGAGGTCCTGGAAGACGAAACCGTGGCGGTGCTGGGCTACGGCGTCCAGGGCCCGGGGCAGGCGCTGAACATGCGGGATAACGGAATCCGGGTCATCGTGGGACAGCGGGAAGGCACCGCTTCCTGGGGTAAGGCGGTCAACGACGGCTTTGTCCCGGGGAAGACCCTTTTTCCCCTTGAAGCGGCGGCCCGGAAAGGGACCATCCTCCAGTATCTCCTGTCCGACGCCGGGCAGATGGCGCTTTGGCCCAAAATCAAGCCCTGCCTGGAACCCGGCAATGCCCTTTATTTTTCCCATGGCTTCGCCGTCACCTACCGGGACATGACCGGTGTGGTCCCCCCCGAAAATGTCGACGTCATCCTGGTGGCGCCCAAGGGTTCCGGCCGCACCGTGCGGACCAACTTTTTAAACGGGTCCGGGATCAACTCCAGCTTCGCGGTTTTCCAGGATCATACGGGAAACGCCCAAGCGCGAGCCCTTGCCCTCGGCATCGCCATCGGGTCCGGCTACCTTTTCCCCACCACCTTTGAAAAGGAAGTCTTCAGCGATCTCACCGGTGAGCGGGGCGTGTTGATGGGCTGTCTCGCCGGCGTCATGGACGCCCAATATCACGTGCTCCGGAAGAACGGACACAGCCCCAGCGAGGCCTTCAACGAAACCGTGGAGGAACTCACCCAGAGTCTCATCCGCCTGGTGGCGGAAAACGGCATGGACTGGATGTACGCCAACTGCAGCACCACGGCCCAGCGGGGGGCCCTCGACTGGGCGCCGCGGTTCCGGGACGCCGTGGCCCCGGTCTTCGACGCCCTTTATGAAAGCGTCGTTTCCGGGAAAGAGACCCAGCGGGTCCTGGAGGCCAATTCCCGCCCCGACTACCGGGAACAACTCAATCAAGAGCTTGCCGCCATCCGGGATTCTGAAATGTGGAAAACCGGAACCGCCGTGCGGGCCCTGAGACCGGAAAACCGGAAACAATGAACCGATAATGACGTGATGGAAGCAGGATGGATGAAACGCCCTGCTTCCAAGTGAGGCACCCGATGAGACCGATCCTTTTGTACGATACCACCCTGCGGGACGGCACCCAGGGGGAAAACATCCACTTTTCCGCCGCGGACAAGGCGGCCATCGCCCAGAGCCTGGATCGATTCGGCATCCACTACATCGAAGGCGGATGGCCCGGGTCCAACCCCAAGGACCGGCAATTTTTCGAAATGGCCAAAGAGATCCGCTTTAAAAACGCCAAGCTGACGGCCTTCGGTTCCACGCGCCGGCCGGGAATCGGGCCCGAAGACGACGAAAATTTAAAGGCGCTTTTGGAAAGCAAAACACCGGTGGTCGCCGTCTTTGGAAAAAGCTGGATCCTGCATGTCAAAGACGTGATGCAAAACACCCCGGAGGAAAACCTGGCCATGATCCGGGACACCGCGGCATATCTTTCGGAAGCCGGCCGGGAAATCATCTACGACGCCGAGCATTTTTTCGACGGATACAAAGACAATCCCGATTATGCCCTGGAAACACTTTTTGCCGCCGTGGAGGGCGGGGCAAGGCGCCTGGTGTTGTGCGACACAAACGGCGGCACCCTTCCCCACGAGATCGAGGCCGTGATCCACGAGGTGTGCCGCCGCCTTTCGGAAACACACCCGACCGTTTCAGAAGATGGGTGCATCCTAGGCATCCATACCCACAACGACTGCGGCATGGCCGTGGCCAACGCGCTTGCGGCGGTGCGGGCGGGGGCCACCCTGGTCCAGGGAACCATCAACGGATACGGGGAACGGTGCGGGAACGCGGATCTGGTCTGTCTCATCCCTGTCCTGGCCCTGAAAATGCATCATCCCTGCGTTCCCGTTGAAAACCTGACGCGGCTCAAGCGGTTATCCCGCTTCGTAAGCGAAACGGCCAACATCGTCCCCCTCAACAGCCGGCCCTTCGTGGGAAGGAGCGCCTTCGCCCACAAGGGCGGCATCCATGTGAGCGCCGTGGCCAAAAATCCCCGCGCCTACGAGCACATCGATCCACAGCTCGTGGGAAACCATCGGCGGGTACTGGTCTCGGACCTTTCGGGAAAGAGCAACATCGAATACAAGGCGAAAGAACTGGGAATCGAATTGGGGGGAAACGGCTTCGACAGCAGGGAAATTGTCTCCCGGATCAAGGAACTGGAGCAAGACGGCTATGAATTCGACGCGGCCGAAGGCTCTTTTCGGATCCTGGTCCAGAAGTTGACAGAGCAGTTCCGCCCGTTGTTCGAACTGGAATCGTTTCGGGTGACCATCGAAAAAAACCGGGATGCACCGTGTTCCGCACACGCCACCATCAAGATTTCGGTGGGCGGAAAACAGGAGATCACCGCCGCGGAGGGAGACGGTCCCGTGAGCGCCCTCGACAACGCCCTGCGCAAGGCCCTGCAGACCTTCTTTCCGGAAATCGACGGCATGCACCTGGTGGATTTCAAGGTGCGCGTCATCGACGGCCGGGAGGGCACCGCATCGAAGGTCCGCGTCCTCATCGATTCCCGGGACCAGGATCATATCTGGAGCACCATCGGTGTCTCCAAAGACATCATCGAGGCCAGCTGGAAGGCCCTGGAGGACAGTTTTCAGTACAAGCTTTCCGCCGTTTCCGCATCGAACGGAAACGGCGGATGATATGAAGGAGAAACATCATGAGCGAGCGGGTATATATTTTCGATACCACCCTGCGGGACGGGGAACAGTCCCCCGGCGCCAGTATGAACACCGGTGAAAAACTGCGCCTGGCCACCCAGTTGGAAAAACTGGGGGTCGATATCATCGAGGCCGGATTTCCGGCCGCCTCGGAAGGGGATTTCGAGGCGGTTTCCCAAATCGCCAAACGGATCCAGAACGCCGAAGTGGCGGGCCTGGCCCGCACGTCCAAAGCGGACATCGACTGTGCGTGGGGCGCCATCCAGCATGCGGCGAAACCCCGGATCCACACATTCATCGCCACCTCGGACATCCATTTGACCCACAAGCTCAGAATGGGCCGGGAGGAAGTCATCGCCGCGGCCGTGGCGGCGGTGCGCTATTCCCGGACGTTGACGGACAACGTGGAGTTTTCCGCGGAAGACGGTTCCCGGAGCGACCGGGACTTTTTATGCCGGGTATTCGAAGCCGCCATCGAGGCCGGCGCCACCGTGGTAAATCTGCCGGATACGGTGGGGTATGCCATCCCCGAAGAATTCGGCCAACTGGTCCAATACGTGATGTCCCATGTCCCCAACATCGGGAAAGCGGTATTGAGCGTCCACTGCCACAATGATCTGGGGCTGGCCACGTCCAACACCCTGGCCGCCTTGGGTGCCGGCGCCCGGCAGGCCGAAGTCACCATCAACGGCATCGGGGAGCGGGCGGGGAACACCTCCCTGGAAGAAGTGGTCATGGCCCTGCACACCCGGCCCAACTTTTTCCCCATGAGTACCGGCATCCGGACCGAACAGATCCATCCTTCCAGCCGGCTGGTGAGCATGATCACCGGCATCATGGTCCAGCCCAATAAGGCCATCGTGGGCGCCAACGCCTTTGCCCACGAGGCCGGCATCCACCAGGACGGGGTCCTCAAAAACCCCATGACCTATGAAATCATGAAGCCGGAAACCGTGGGATTGAGCACCAGCCGTCTGATTTTAGGGAAACACAGCGGCCGCCATGCCCTGCGCACCCACTTGAAGGACTTAGGCTACGACCTGTCGGACGAGGAGCTCCAGCTCGTCTTTTCCAAGTTCAAGGAACTGGCGGACAAGAAAAAGCACGTCGTGGACGAGGATCTGGAAGTCATCGTCACGGAAGGGATTCTCCGCACGGCCGAAACCTTCAAGCTCGAATACCTCCACGTCACCTGCGGCACCACGGTCCTTCCCATGGCCAGCGTCCAGCTCACCGTGAACGGACGCTCGGTGCGGGGTGCCGGATACGGAAACGGCCCCATCGACGCCGCCTTCGAAAGCATCGCCAAGCTCACGGGCACGGAAGCCGAACTCCTGCGGTTTTCCATCAGTGCCATCACCGGCGGCACGGACGCCCTCGGCGAAGTCACGGTGCGGCTGCGGGAAAACGGTCTCATTGCGCTGGGGAAAGGGGCGGATCCGGACATCATCACCGCCAGCGCCAAGGCCTATATCAACGGCCTCAACCGCCTTGAATACCTGAAGCGCCACCCGGTGGACCGCTCCGAAGCCCTATAAATCCGCCGGCGCCACAGCCGTCAAGCGGATCAGGGGATCTGTGGCATCAGGGCCCAGACCATAAATTTATCGAGCGGGGTTTTATACCCCGCCGTAAGGCCGAGCGTCATTTTCCGGCGGCATGCCTGTCCTCGCGCCAGCGGGATAAAATGCCGCCGGACAGCTGTTTTTGGATGCCGATTTCGATCCCGATTTCGATCCCGATACCGATTTTGATAACCTCTGACCTCGACCCCTTGGCCCCTCGAACCCCCGGCCCCTCGGACCGTTTTTTCCTTTTGCGCAACTTCACCGTGTTCCTTTATGATCAATCCTCGCCAAAGGCGGGGGCAACACTAACGCGTTGATTTTACACGTTCAAGGACCGGCGGTGGCGGGATCCAGAATGATGCGGCAGTCGGCCACCGTGGCGCCCTGCCCTTCCGGATGGGCCAGCATGGGATTGATATCGAGTTCCTTGATTTCGGGGTGTCGGACCGCCAGATCCGACAATCGAACCAGGGCCTGCTCGAGGGCGTCGATATCGGCCTTCGGTTTTCCCCGAAAACCTTCCAGGAGTCGATACCCCTTGATCTGCCGGATCATACGCCGGGCCGACGCCGGGCCGATGGGGGCCAGCCGGAAAGAAACGTCTTTGAACACCTCCACGAAGATACCCCCGAACCCGAACATGAGAAGGGGACCGAAAACCGGGTAGCGGTTCATTCCTAAAATCACCTCGGTACCGGGTAAGGCCATTTTTTGTACCAGCACCCCGTCGATGACCGCATCCGCCCGGAACGCCCGTGCCCGGGAAACGATCCCGGAAAAGGCTTCCCGGACCGCTTCCTGGGTTTCAAGCCCCACCACCACGCCGCCGGCATCACTTTTATGCGGGATCTGCTCCGAAACGACCTTCAATACCACCGGGTATCCCATCCCGCCGGCCGCTTCCACGGCCGCTTCGGGATCCGCCGCCGGTCGTGTGGACAACACCGGGAACCCGTAGGCGGCAAGAATCCCGTTCCCTTCCAATTCGCCGAGATACGTCTTTCCCCGGGCCAGGGCATCCTGGATGATCCGGTCCGCCCGGCCCGGATCGTGTTCGAACATGAACGGTTCCAGCTTTTCGCGGTTCAACCACTGGAAATGGCGATGCAACGCCCCGAAGGCCTTGGCCGCGTTTTCCGGGAACTTGAATACCGGATATCCGTGGGCCTGGAGGTATTTTACGCCGGGGGAGACATCCACGATCCCCATGAAACAACACAGGATGGGTTTGGGGGAAGTCCGGGCGATGCGCACGATGGCCTCTGCCGTGGCCAGGGCATTGGTCATGGACTGAGGAGTGAGAATCACCAGGGCCCCATCCACGCCGTCGTCCCGGATCACGGCATCCAGGGCCTTTTCATACCGGTCGGAGGATGCGTCCCCGATGACATCCACGGGATTGTGGAGGTTGGCGGTTTTGGGGAGATGCGCGGCGAGTGTATCGATGGTGTCGGGCCGAAAACGCGCCAACCGGAGCCCGGAGGAAACCGTCATGTCCGTGGCCACGATGCCCGGTCCGCCGGCGTTGGTGACAATGGCCACCCGGTTTCCGGTGGGCATCTTCCGCCAGGACTTTCCCAGCGCGCTCTGGGTCTTGTAGGTGAATGCCGTGGCAAAATCGAAAAGCTCGTCGATGGTGTCGGCCCGAATGATGCCCGACTGGTGAAAAATGGCGTCGTATACGGCTTCGGACCCGGCCAGGGCACCGGTATGGGACGCCGCGGCTTGTGCCCCGGCGCCGGTCCTTCCGGATTTGATGACCAAAACCGGCGTCCTTCGAACCCCGGACGTGATGTCGCGGACCGTCTCGATGAATTCCGGGCCCCGCCGCAGTTCTTCAAGATAGAGCATGATCACTTCCGTGTCCGGATCCTCGTGCAGATACTGGAGCAGATCGAGTTCGTCCACGTCGGCCTTGTTGCCGATGGAGATGAACTTGGAAAAACCGAAATCCCGGTCCGCGGCAAAATCGAGCACCGCGGTGCACAACGCCCCGCTCTGGGAGATAAAAGAAATGTTGCCCGCCTTGGGCATCCGCGCCGAAAAACTGGCGTTGAGTCGCACCCCTAAGAGCGGATTGATCACTCCCAGGCAGTTGGGTCCCACCACCCGCACTCTTTTTTCCCGGCAGATTTCAACGATCCGGTTTTCGATTTCAAGCCCTTCACCCCCGATCTCCCGGAATCCCGCAGAGACGATCACGATCCCCTTGACACCCTTTTCCACGGCCTCTTCGACGGCGGAAAGGGCCGCGGCCGGGGGAAGAATCACGATGGCCAGATCCACCGGGTCCGGGACCTCCGTAATCCGGGGATAGGCCCGGACGCTCAAAATGGACCGGGACTTGGGATTCACCGGATAAAGGACTCCCGTGAACCCGCCCCGCAGGATATTGGCGAAGATGTCGTGTCCCACTTTGCCCGGGGTGGCGGAAGCACCGATCACCGCCACCGATTCGGGTGAAAAAATCTTGTGCAGGTTTTCCATTTTTTTCCTTTTTCGGTGTGTTGAGGCGTCGTATTTTTCCTCTTCCCCCCGCCCCATCTTTTTAAGGAAAGCGTGTTTTTACGTTCAGGCGTTCATCCGTTTTCCCGCCGGATCAATTGCCGGATGGACTTTGACAACGGTCCTCCGTAATCGTTTTGACCAGGGCCTTGATCTCGGCGAAGTAACGGTCAAGGCCCATCATCAGAAGGTCGTTGTGGCCGGCCCCGTGGATTTTCACCAATTTCTTTTCCCGACTCGGACACGCCGCATAAAGGGCGTCGGCATCGGAAACCGGAATGAGCCAGTCTCGGGTCCCGTGAAGGATCAGGCAGGGTTGATGCACGCCCTTGATCCGGTCGATGTTGTCCTGACCGGAAAGGGTGTCCGCGTTCAAATGGGGGCCCCCGATTCGCCGGATCAGGGCGGGACCATCAGCGAACGGGCTGTCGAGCAACAGGGCATCCACCCCTTGTGGATGTGCGGCAGCCAGAAAAATGGCCGATGCACTCCCTAGTGATCGCCCCATGACCAAGACGCGGTCGAAAAATCCCTTTGAGATCTTCTCCACGGCCTTTATATCGTGGAAAACGGCTTCCGCGTCGGTGAACATCCGGCTGAAAGAAGGTTTGCCGGTACTCCGGCCATACCCCCGGTAATCGACCACCCAGAAGGAAACCCCGCAGGACATGTAAAACCTGGAAATTTCGTCGTAGTCCGCGGCGATCTCTCCGTTTCCGTGAAAAAAGAGCATCAGGCGCCGGCTTTCGGGATGAAGATGCAGATATCCTCCGATTTGAGCGCCGTCGCTGATCGTTTGGGTGGGAATACCGGCCGGTCGATACCCGAAGGGTTCCTGTCGGGGATGGAAAATAAAATTGGAAAGGAGGGCATCGTCCATTTGCATGCCGGAAAGCCTTCGGTTATCCGTTGTTTTCGTTCCTGGGAGAATCCACACCCGGACACCCGCGCCGGTTAATCCTCGAGCGGCTCGAAGTATTCCTTCTCCGCGCCGCATTCCGGGCAGCACCAATCCTCCGGGAGATCCTCGAAAGGCGTCCCCGGCGGGATGTTCCGCTCATAATCCCCGGACTCGGGATCATAGACGTATTTCGCGCATGGGCTCTGGTAACGGGACATTTTCTTGTCGTCCATGGGTATCCTCCGTTTCATAAAGAAAGAATAGTACTCGCCCGCCCGTTCTTCGGCGATTTGCAAAGATAAACCACAAGGCCGTGTTTGTCGATGCCGTAATCCCTGTTTTCTTTGCCGGAAAAGCGGGGTTCGGGTCATTTTCTTTATTTCCCCAACAATTTTTTTTTCAGGCCGTCGTCTGCGGGCTTTTCCCCGAGCCACACGGAAAAAAGGAGTTTCTTGAAGTCGAGACCGAAAAAGCTTCCCACACGGGCTTCGTTGATGAAAAACGTCACTGTGGAAATCCGTTCCGCCCGGCACGTTCACACCCGAAGAGAACCGATGATCTGTGAAATACGGTCAATCCCTTTTTCGATCATGAACGCTTCGATGCCGTCCAGGATATCCATGGTGGCCCGGGGATTCACGAAGTTGGCCGTCCCCACCTGTACCGCGGAAGCGCCGGCCACGAGAAACTCCAGGGCGTCCGTGGCGGTCATGATCCCTCCGATCCCGATGACCGGTATCGCAACACTGTTGGCGACCTGCCACACCATGCGCAGAGCCACGGGCTTGATGGCCGGTCCCGAAAGGCCGCCGGTGACGTTGGCCAGTTTCGGCGTTCGGGTCTCGATATCCACGGCCATCCCGGTGAGGGTGTTGATGAGGGACACGGCGTCGGCACCGGCGCCTTCCACGCTTTTGGCGATTTCGGTGATATCCGTGACATTGGGGGAAAGTTTGGCGATGACCGGTTTTTCCGTTTCCTTCCGGACCGCCGCGATGACAGCGTGCGCACTCTCAGGGCGCACCCCGAAGGCCACGCCCCCCGCCTTGATGTTGGGACAGGAAATATTGACCTCGATGCCGGTAATACCGTCCACGGCATCCACCACGGCCGCCAATTCGGCGTATTCCTCGATGAAGTGGCCGTAAATATTCACGATAACGGGAACGTGCAACCGCTTCAGATACGGCAGCTTCTCGTCTACAAAGGCCTGGATGCCCACATTTTCCAGGCCGATGGCATTGAGCATGCCGCAGGGGGTTTCCACGATGCGAGGCGGCGGGTTCCCTTTGGACGGATTCAGGTGCAACCCCTTGACAACGACGGCCCCCAGCCGATGCAAATCCACCAGTTCGGCGTATTCCCGTCCGTACCCGAAGGTTCCCGACGCCGTCATCACCGGGTTTTTCATGCGGATTCCGGCGATGAAAACCTGTAGATCGGTTTTTTTTCCCATGCGTCTCCTTGTACTCAAAAATCCTTCCCCAGATCAAGGGGATTTACCCGATACCCCGTCTTTGGGCTTGACTCCCTTTGCCGTGTGGTTCAGGATCCTCCTGAAAAGACCCGAAGCTGCGCTTTGGCAAGGCCCTATCCGTCAGAAGGGAGCAGATTCTTTTATGAAAACCATCCTGGGCATCATCGGTTCCCCGCGAAAGCTGGGTAACTGCGAAATCGCCGTCAAGGCCGTCAGCCGCGCCGTCCATGAACCCCATATCCTCAAACTGCTGCGCATTGCCGACTTCGACATCCGCCCCTGTAGGGGGTGCTATGCCTGTCTGTTCAGGGAAGGAGAATGCGTCATCCCGGACGACCTCTCCCGGATCTGGGAAGCGGTGTTGGGCGCCGACGCCCTGGTGGTGGCCGCCCCGACATATTTTCTGGGCCCCAATGCCTCTTTGAAACACCTTTTGGACCGGGGGCTTTCCCTGCTCCCCCACATTGAAGGAATGTGGGGGAAACCGGCCGTGGGGATCGGGATTGCGGGCATCCCGGAAAAGGAAGGGTACACCCGCTTGGGAATCGAAAGCTTTTTAAAACTGTTGATGACCGAAATCAAAGGATGCGACCTCTTTTACAGCGCCCTCCCCGGAGAGATTTTCCTGGAAAAAGCCCACGAACCGCGCCTGTCCGCCCTGGCAAAAGCCCTGTTCGGGCCTGCCTTGAAACCGGAATCCTCCGTATGCCCGGTTTGCGGGGGGGACACGTTCCGGTTCATGGAAGACGGCCGCATCCGGTGCATGCTTTGCAGCAACCCGGGGATATTCGACATGAAAGACGGCCGTCTGGTTTTTGAGATCCGCCCCGGCGGCCACGAGATGTTCCTTTCCAGGGAGTCGGCGGTGCGGCACCGGGAATGGCTCAAGGGGATGAAGGACCGCTTTTTAAAGCAAAAAAACCAGCTCAAAAAAATCAGCGTCGAGTATCTCAAGGACGGCACGTGGATCCAGCCGCCCGAGAAGAACAACAAGGCAGATACATCATGACCGACACCCTTGAACGTTTGAAAAAACGGCTCCAGGAAGTCGAAACAAAGATCCGGGAAACCGAAGCCCGGCTGCCGGCCCACTCCGTGAAACCCCCCATCATGCACGAACTGTTGGATTTGGAGGACGAGCGGGACCGGCTCCTGGAGGCCTTGAGAAAAGAAACAAAAGCCGATTCCGACGCGTCCTGAAAATGAACGTGCCGGACCTGGACAGGGCCCAGCGGTAACGCCCCCGAAACGCGGGGGCCCGGATACGGCCATTGACTTTTTCGGGAATATGCCTTAATAAATAGATTTTATGACTGCCGTTCCTTAAACCCGTATCGGTTTTTTTCGGGAAAACCCGGTGGTGCACGGCCAAAACATTCGGCAGAGAATTCCTCCAAGGAGGCTTTCATGGAAGACGCCCGCATCCTAAAAGGCAAGCGGATCCTGGTGGTGGATGATGAACCGGACATTCTGGAGACACTCATCGATCTGTTGGAGCTGTGTATCGTGGAAACCGCAGAGGATTTTGAAACCGGGGAGAAAAACCTTCGCCGGGGGGCTTACGATGCCGTCATCCTGGATATCATGGGTGTGGACGGGTACAAGCTTCTCAAAATCGCCAACGAGATGGATATCCCCGCCATCATGCTCACCGCTCATGCCTTGAGCCCCGACAATCTTGTGAAATCCATCAAAGAAGGGGCTTACGCATACCTGCCCAAAGACAAGATGGTCGATATCACCGACTACCTGGCCGATTTGTTCAACGCCCGGCAGAGGGGAAAGAAAAACGGGGCATGGTTCGCCCGGCTCAGGCCCCTGTTCGACGAAAAGTTCGGGCCCGGGTGGCGGAAAAAAGACGAGGCCTTCTGGAAGGATTTCGACCGGAAAATGATTCCCTCCAGGGAAGAGCTCAACCAAATGCTTTGACCGGAACGCGTTCCGGGCGAATGCCCTGTCCCGCGCTCCCGGCAGCGGGAAGCGTCCTTTTCTTGCGGGTTCAACGGGATTCAGATCTGAATCACACTCCCCACCTGATTGAGCTGAAACCGTTTCTGAAATGCGGTCCAGAGGGCCCATATGGCGGGGAACCCGGTGCAGTGCCCCGGCGCCAAAAGCATGGGGGAAAAGGCCTCGACATCTTCGATGAGTCGCTTCAAGACGGTTTCCGTCGCCCCCATCAGGTGCATTCCCCCGGCAATCACGTCTATGCGCGCTTTTCCGGTGAGTGTTCGGACATGCGTGAGAATATTGACCACCCCCCGGTGGGCGCAACCCAACAGGACACCGGTCTTGTCTCGTCCCCTGAGGATCAGGGAAATGTCGTCTTTCAACGGATCGGGCACCCGCGTGCCTTCCCGCCGCATGAACAAGGCGGGATCAATGGTTTCATAGGAAGTGCGCATGGGGACCTCCCCGGTGGTGGCAACGCCGGGGACGATTTCCATGGGGCGCGTATCCAACACCACGCGGATCCCCGCCGCTTCCAGGGCCTTTCGGGTCAGGGAAAAACCGATGCCGCGCGCCTGGCCGTCCCTTACGGCCACCTTTTCAGTGAATACGTCGGGGTGGGCATATAACGTAAACCGGCGGTTGACCGAAAGGAGCGCCCCGATCCCCCCTGTGTGATCATAGTGACCGTGGCTGAGCACCACGGTATCCACGGAAGCCAGGTCGATCCCAAGGCATTCGGCGTTTCTTGTCAGGGCAGATCCTTGGCCGGTGTCGAACAATACGTTTCGATCCCCCGCCTCGATGAAAAAGGACAGGCCGTGCTCTCCTAATAACCCCCTCCCTTTTGGGACGGTGTTTTCCACGAGAGTCGTAATTCTGAATTCCATGAAAAGGTCTTACACCATGGCCGTCATCTTGTCCGCGATATCCGAGAACGCGTTGGACACCGGAGAAGCCCCATGACGATCCTGGAAACAGGTCCCCGTGTCGCCGCAGCTGACCATGGCGGGATCAAAGGGAATTTTTCCCAGAAAAGGCAATCCCGTATCGCAGGCCACTTTCTCACCGCCGCCGGAACCGAAAAGGGGGATCGGTTCTTTACAGTGGGGGCAGGCGAAAGCGCTCATGTTCTCTACGATGCCGAAGATCTCCATTTTAACCGTCTTACAGAAGTTGATGGATTTCCGGACGTCGGCCAGGGCGATTTCCTGGGGGGTCGTAACGATGATGGCCTTGGCCCCCGGAATGATCTGGGCGATGGTGAGGGGCTCGTCGCCGGTCCCCGGCGGGGAATCGATGATGAGAAAATCGAGGGGACCCCAGTCCACCTCTCCGATGAACTGCTGGATGGCCTGGTGCTTCAAGGGGCCCCGCCAGATGACGGCGCTGTCCCGGTCCTGGATAAAGGACTCCACGGACACGGCCCTCAAGTGACTGTTGTAGCTCATGGGGATGAGTTTCCGATCGGCGGTGACCCCCAGCAGCCCCTGGAGGCCCAGCATCCGCAGGACATCGGGTCCGTGCAGATCCACGTCAATGAGCCCCACCTGGTGCTTTTTTCGGGACAGGGCCACGGCCAGGTTCACCGAGACAGAGGTTTTTCCAACCCCCCCTTTTCCGCTCATGACGATGAATTTGTTTTTAATCCCGGAAAGGGCGGCCTTGAGGTGGGCGTCGTGTTGCCGCTGCTGTTCTTTGCGGCTATCGGTTTCAGGCATTTTCTCCATGATCGTCATTTTAAGCACTCCATCATTTGCAGTTCAACATCCGGATCGGGTATGCTATGTATGATATGATTAAGAAAGCAAGATAGTCATCTATTCCTTGAATTGTCAAGGATTGGAAAAATCTCGTCCATAAGGATCGGTAAAATGCAGTTGACCTCCAAACTCCCCGATGTGGGGGTGACGATCTTTTCGGTCATGACGCTTCTGGCCAATGAAAGCGGGGCCATTAATTTGTCCCAGGGGTTCCCCGACTTCGACGTTCCCCCCGAACTCGTGGATCGGGTGTTGCATTACATGCGCAGCGGCCACAACCAGTATGCCCCCATGCAGGGCGCGATGCCCTTGAGAGAGCGGATTGCGGAAAAGATGGAAGCCCTGTACGGTGCCCGTTACGACCCGGCATCGGAAATCACCGTCACCGCAGGCGCCACAGAGGCCCTCTTTGCAGCCCTTTCCGCCGTGGTGCACCCCGGGGACGGGGTGATCGTTTTCGAGCCCGCCTATGACGCCTACGGACCGGTGATTCGCCTCAACGGCGGTATCCCGGTTCCCGTCAAGCTGCAGTTCCCGGATTATCGCATCGACTGGAACGCGGTGAAAGGGGCCATATCCCCCGATATCCGGGCCATCGTCCTGAACTCCCCCCATAACCCCACGGGATCTATCCTGGATGAAACGGATATCCAGGCCCTTGCGCAAATCGTCAGGGATACCGATATGATCATCGTCAGTGACGAGGTTTACGAGCATATCCTTTTCGACAAAGGGCGCCACGAAAGCATGTCCCGGCATCCGGAGCTTTTCCGCAGGAGTTTTGTCATCAGTTCCTTTGGAAAAACATATCACGCCACGGGCTGGAAGGTGGGATACTGTGCAGCACCCCGGTCTCTTTCCCAGGAGTTTCAAAAGATTCACCAGTTTTTGACCTTTGCCGTCAACACCCCTGTTCAACTGGCTTACGCGGACTACCTCCAACACGAAGACGCGTACCTGAACCTTGGCGCTTTTTATGAGAAGAAGCGGAACATCTTTCTTGACGCCGTCAAGGCGTCCCGTTTCAAGGCCATCCCCTGCCGGGGGACGTATTTTCAGATGCTCGACTACCGTGAGATTTCCGATATGCCGGACACCCTCTTTGCCCGGCGCCTCACCATGGAGCACGGGGTGGCCGCCATTCCTCCGTCGGTTTTTTATCACGACCAGGAGGACCACCGGGTCCTTCGGTTCTGTTTTGCCAAAAAAGACGAAACACTCAAAGAAGCGGGAGCGCGGTTATGTCGGATTTGACCCTCACCTTGATCCAGCCCGAGCCGGTATGGGAAGACATTTCGGCGAACCTGGAGTTGTTCGACCGGTTAACGGCACAGATTCAGGATCCCACGGACCTGATCCTGTTGCCGGAGATGTTCACCACCGGGTTCACCATGAACGCCGAAAAGCTGGCCCAGGATATGACGGGCTCCGGGGTGCAATGGCTAAAAGAGACGGCACAGCGAAAAAACGCGGATGTGGCGGGGAGCCTCATCATCCGGGAAAACGGCCGCTTTTACAACCGCCTGGTATGGGCCAAACCCGACGGGTCCCTTTTTTGCTACGATAAGCGCCACCTTTTCCGGATGGCCGGAGAGGATCGATTCTACGCTGCCGGTGAAGACCGGCTCACCGTACAGCTGCAGGGCTGGAGAATCCGCCCCTTTATCTGCTATGATCTGCGATTTCCCGTGTGGTGCCGGAACCGTCAAAACGCGTACGATGCGGCGGTGTTCGTGGCCAATTGGCCCCGGGCCCGGTCCGACCACTGGAAAACCCTCTTGACGGCCCGGGCAATCGAAAACCAATGCTACGTGATGGGGGTCAACCGGGTGGGAAAAGACGGAAACGGGCTCGAGTACTCGGGGGATTCCGCGGTCATCGACCCCGCAGGCAAGCGGCTGTTCCAAAAGGCCGGCAAACCCGCCATCGCGCGGTTGACCCTCTCCCGGGAAGTGTTAACGGCGTACCGGAACGCTTTTCCCGCCTGGATGGACGCCGATTAAGTTCTCGAGGCTCCCGGGAACCTTCCGGCGGCCGTTGCGCCTCCCCTTCACGGCTCGAAGACGTCGGCCATGACGATGCGATCGCTGAAACGACACCAGGGCCCCCTTCGATTTCGGGCATACCGGCAAATGCGGTCCCACCAGGTGCGGCCGCAAAGCACCCGGCAGGCGGAATAATCCCGGGGATCGACCTTTCCGTTCATTTCGATCTGTTCAATGCCGAAATTCCGATATGCCGGCCCCAGAAGGAGACACGCCGCGATAACATCCCGGGCGTGCCCCTTGGCCACATTTTTGGAATACAACTTGGCCAGGGCCACCGGTTTCGAATCGTACCGCAAAGACCGGGCAATGGCGACGAACGCATCGACCCTGAAGTAATGCAGCTCCACCGGTACGGGATAATCCTCCGGCCGGATCCCCACGGGGGGATTGTTCCCCACCAGGATCAAGTCCATGTCGTTGGGAAGAAGATCCACGTCAGGATCCGCCAGGCGCCGGGCCATGGAGCCGAACAAGAGAACCGTCTTCGGATAATACACCGTCAGCTCCGTCCGGATGCGCGGCAGGGTGCGGATCAGAATCCGCCATTTTTCACCCGGTATTGGGACGCAGGCGTCGGTTTTTTCCACGGCCGGCACCTTGGCTTCATCCCGGCGAAAGGGTTTCACGGGGAATGTGGTCTCCGGCCACCTGGCGGGCAGCCGTTTCAGCGGCAACGGCGGCGGCGGCGGGGATGTCGAGTCCCTTGAATCGACGCTGAATCACGTACGTCGCAAAAAAGACGTCTCCCGCACCGGTGGGATCCCACGGATTCGGGATCGGTTCCCCCTTGAAATGATGGGGCTCCCCGCCGTACCGCTGCACCCACCCCCCCTTGTACCCTTCCGTCACCACCGCCTCTTCGATCTGAAATTTGGATAAAAGCCCCTCCATCTTGAAACCGAAAACGTCCAAAGTCAACGCCATTTCTTCCCGATCCCCCTTGATGATCCGAGCCACGCGAAGGGCATCCGCAAGAACCGGGGATACGCCGGGGCGAACACCCGTTCCATCGATCTGCCGAAGGTACCCCTGGAGATCCAGGACGATGAAAAACAAATCCCGGTTCAGATTTCCGATGACCCGGGGATCGATATCCATCGGGTGCAACGGTCCGAGATGAAGGGTGTGCACTCCCTTTGCGGCGGCGATGACAGCATCTTCGGGGATCGGTCGCGCCCGGGACCGGATTTCCTGACGACGGGTATTTCCTTCAACGAAATGGATAAAGCAGGTGGTGGCATCGTCTTTCTCATAAAAGGGGAGGATGCCTTCCGTGTGCAGCCGTTTCATCATCCACGTATCGTTTCCGGAAACCCGGGTGACCACCCGTGTGGGGATTCCGGATTGTGCATACGTCAAACCGGCGTACGTGGTGACCCCTCCCATTTTGACCATGTGCCGTCCGGAAATCCAAACGTCATCCAGGGTCGTGGAACCGATAACCGCCACTCCGGGACCCGGGAGCAAGGACCTCCCTGCCTTTTTTTTAAATTGAAAATCCATTTTCCGGGATCCTAACCACCTGCTTCAGTGGAGATCTTTCCCAAGAGGGCGTTGCTCATCCTGATGAGATCCCGTGGGCGTATCTCCGCCTGGAATCCTCGTTTTCCGGCACTGACGTAGAGGGTTTCATGGTCCAAGGCCTTCTCATCCACTACCACCGGAAGGGGTTTGCGGAGCCCGAAGGGACTGATCCCGCCGACGACAAAGCCCGTGATGCGCTGGGCCGCCGCAGGGGGCGCCAGGGCCGCTTCCTTTGCGCCCAGCAACCGGGCGGCGGCTTTTAAATCCAGGCGCCGGGAGCCCGGCACCAGGGCCAGGGCCGCCTGTTTCCCGTCGAGAAGGACCACCAGGGTTTTGAAGAGACGATCCGGAAAAATCTCCAGCTTCCCGGCGGCTTCCATGGCATGGGCGTGGGTCTTGGAATCATGTCGATACCGATGAAGGGAAAAGGAAATCCCGGAGGCTTCCAGGAATTTCACGGCAGGCGTCATCACAAACTCAAGCCGTCTCGTTTTCGGTTACGCAAAAAACAGTCCGATCGCCATGAGCACCGGGGTGGTGACGTTAATCAATACGTTTAACCCCATGGCAGGAATGAGTCTTTGGATGTTGTCGGCGTGACGATACGCCCCGAGGGCTGCGGGCAAGGCGAGAACAGCGGTCATGAGCCCCAGGAGGGTCAAATCCGGCAGAAGATTCAAAACAACGCCCGCGATGATGGAAAGATACGATAACAAGAGGAAGCTTCCATAAACAATGCTGCTGTTTCGCCTGCCGATGAGGATGGGAAGATGCCGGCGCCCCACCCTTTTGTCGGCATCCACGTCCGGAAATTGGTTCAACAACAACAGGTCGCTGACCAGAAAAAAGGGGACCAGGGAAGCCACAAAAGGCGGCCACTGGTAACTCCCCGCCAGTACGAAATGGGTTCCCATCACCATTAAGGGTCCGAATCCCAGGCCGGGTGCGATCAGGCACCCGATGGGATGCCGGGCGATCCACGGGGTGTAGGCATAAAGGAGAAACAATCCCGGAATTCCGGTGAGCAAAAGCGCCCACCCCCGAACCCACACGAAAAAAAGGCCGATGGCGGCGGTGATACCGAAAGACAAAACCGCGGTGAGCATCGCCCGGCCGGCGAGTTCCGGATGAGCGGGGAGTGTACCGCTTCCCCCGCTGAAGGGGGT
>Ga0068713_1000341_pt1 | contig 88048 bp, 80 predicted proteins | sample MTBAKSrepl2MetaG_FD_62223 | JGI IMG/M metagenome (GOLD analysis project Ga0068713, IMG submission 62223) | Enrichment culture microbial communities om Arthur Kill intertidal strait, New Jersey, USA, that are MTBE-degrading - MTBE-AKS2 (Arthur... | ecosystem: Environmental > Aquatic > Marine >... | reverse complement strand
AGTGCCGAAGCCGTCATTCCGGACTTGATCCGGAATCCAGAAGTATTTGAAATTACTGGACCCCGGCTTTCGCCGGGGTGACGAAAATGGGCTCTTTTGGCCTTTTTACGATCTTGTCATTATTGATGAACGCGTAAAAACGGTATGTATAAAAAAAGCCGGCGCCTGTCAATCCGGGATTTCCCCCAAGGATGGCATGGAAGAAGGGTCCGGAGGGCGTCGAAATGCCGGGAAAAGACCCAGGAACAACCCCACGCCCAGAAGACTTCCGAGGGCATCGGCCAGGACATCCCCCAGTTCGGCAGTGCGTGACGCCACGAAGGCCTGATGGATCTCATCACTGGCACCGTAAAGAGTGGCGGCCAATACCGCCTGTGCGGCGGCCGTGATCCTTTTCTTTGAAGGCGCTTTAAACGCCCTGTAGAACAGCATCCCCAATACCGCATAGATGAACAGATGCGCCGCCTTGTCTGAAAAAGGAAACAAGGGCGCTTTCACCACCGGGGGAAAGGCGGACTGGAGGAAGATGAAAAGGCACCAGAGCCCCACCGGTACCCAGTCGGAAAGGATCCGGCGGGGTCCGCCTGTCTTGGAGTCAGCGGGCATCGGAATCCCAGACGCGTCCTTGAAAGGTTCACCATCCCGTCGTGGGGCGCCGCTTCCCGAACAGAACCTCACAAGGGGCGTTTTTGGTCACGTGACGGTTCAGCTTTTTACACCACAGGGCCTGAAAGGTCCGGCAGGACCCGTCCAGGGCGTCCGTTTTGGCAAACTCGGCCTCCGGACACCGCAGGTCGCACCACTGGATCCGATGGGTGGTGACACCGGCGTTTTCTTTCATTTTTTTCATGATGTGGTTTCGTTATTCGGCAAATGAAATCGAGTCGCGTTTCCGTTCTTTTACGTGGGACAATACCCGGTCGAAAAACCGATCCGGGGCCATCCCGTGGGTGACTTTACCGTCCAGGGTCCGCACGGAGAAGGTCCCCGCCGCCTTCTCCTTTTCACCGAGGGTCAGGATCAGGGGAATCTGGTTCATCTGGGCTTCCCGGATCTTCTTGTTGAGGCTTTCGGCCCGGTCATCCACTTCACAGCGCAACCCCTTTTCGGCAAGCCTTTTTTGTTGCTCCCGGGCAAAGGACGCCAGGGCGTCGTTGATGGGGAGAAGCGCCGCCTGAACCGGGGCCATCCACAGGGGAAACCGGCCGGCGAAGTGCTCGATGAGGATCCCGAAGAACCGTTCGATGGAGCCGTAAACCGTCCGGTGGATCATGATGGGCCGGTGTTTTTCATTGTCCGGCCCGATGTACGTCAGGTCGAACCGATCCGGGAGGGACATATCCAGTTGGATGGTGCCGCACTGCCAGGTGCGGCCCAGGGCGTCCTTGATGTGGGCGTCGATCTTGGGTCCGTAAAAGGCCCCGTCCCCTTCATTCACCGTGTAGTCCGCACCGTAATCCGTAAGGGCCGCCTGCAACCCCTCGGTGGCCTGTTCCCACTGGGCGTCGGTACCGATGGATTTTTCGGGGCGGGTGGAAAGTTCGAGATGAAACCCCAGGCCGAAGGTGCTGTAAATCCGTTCCACCAGGCGGAGCACCCCCAGGATTTCCTCCCGGATCTGATCCGGGGTCATGAAGATATGGGCATCGTCCTGGTGAAAGGCCCGCACCCGGAACAGCCCGGAAAGGACCCCGCTCAGTTCATGCCGGTGCACCAGTCCGATTTCGGCCGCCCGGATGGGAAAATCCTTGTAGGAATGGAGCCGGGTCTTGTAGATGAGCATTCCGCCGGGGCAGTTCATGGGCTTGATGGCATATTCGAACTCGTCGATTTTGGAGAAATACATGTTCTCCCGGTAATTTTCCCAGTGCCCGCTGCGCTCCCACAGGGTGCGGCTGAGCATGATGGGGGTTTTGGTCTCCACGTATCCTGCGGCCGCGTGTTCCTGTCTCCAGTATTCCAGAAGCTGGTTCCAGACCACCATTCCCTTGGGGTGGAAAAAGGGCATCCCCGGCGCGTCGTCATGGAAACTGAAAAGATCCAAAAACGTCCCCAGCTTCCGGTGGTTGCGCTTCTTGGCTTCTTCCAGGAAGAACAGATACTGATCCAAATCCTTTTTACTGAAAAAGGCGGTTCCGTAAATCCGCTGGAGCTGGGCGTTGTTCTGATCCGCCCGCCAGTAGGCCCCGGAAACCTTGGTGAGCTTGAAGGCCTTAACGAATCCCGTATGGGGCACATGGGGACCCCGGCACAGATCCGCGAATTCTCCCTGTTCGTACACGCTGATGGTGCCGTCGGGAAGCGCTTCGATCATTTCCCGCTTGTAGGGTTCGTCCCGGTAAAGGGACAGGGCTTCGGTCTTGGAGACTTCCCGGCGGCGGATGGGAATTTTTTCCGCCGTGATCTTTTTCATCTCCGCTTCGATCGTGGGAAAGTCGGTTTCGGAGACCGATTGCATGTCGATATCGTAATAGAATTCATCCCCCACCACCGGACCGATGGTCAACCGGGCACCGGGGTAGAGGCGCAGGACCGCCTGGGCCATCACGTGGGCGGCGCTGTGCCGGAGGATCTCCAGGGCTTCCGGGTCCCGGGTGGTGATGATCCGCACCACGGCGTCGTGATCGATCGTTCGGCTCAAATCCAGCGTTGATCCGTTCAACTGGATGGCCACGCTTTCCCTTGCCAGGGCCTCGGAGATGCTTTTTGCCACTTCGAATCCCGTGGGGGGCGTGTCGAATGCTTTTTTATTTCCGTCCGGAAAGGTCAATTCGATCATCATTCACCTTCTGTTTTTTTCCCGCCGGCCGCCTGAAAAGGCTTCCAGGCTATTTTTCCGTCCATTTGAGCCACAGGGCCGTCACCACGCCCCAGACGGCGTTATAAAACAAAACAAAGACCGGGGTTAACGCTCCCAGGGAAACGCCTAAAAATCCCTTCTGGGCCACCGCGGGAAAAATGAAAAAAAGCTGGACCAGTGACGGCCCCAGGCTGAAGACCAGCCCCCTGGGAATTTGTCGGTTCTCCAATAAGGGGAGGAGGAACAAAAATCCCCATATCCCGCCCCACACCAGCCTCGGATAGAGCCAGGAAGCGGTCAGTGCCGGTGCAATGGCCACCCCGAAATGGGCGGTGATCCCCTTGGTTCCGAAAAACCACACCGTCAAGCTGTTGACGAGTCCGCCCATGGCGCCCGCCGCAAACATCAAACTGAGCCGTTTCATCAACTTTTTCATATCCCACCTGCATTGACAGGGTTGTCGATTACTTTGTCGCAGCCTTTTGAATACGCGGCGCGATCCCGATGATCATCCGGTTGTCCGCCGTGGCGATGCTCGAGATGTCCGATTGGACGGTCATGAACGCGCTTCCAACCGGGACGGTGACCAGCTTGAGTGTTTCCATTTCTACCGGGAATTCGCTTTCATTGACAATGGCCATCAGCAACGGTGTGAGCAGCTCATCGGCTTCTTGGGCCGGTCGAATCTGCGGTTTGATGAATAAAATCCGCCGCTTCCGATCATAGGAAAGCCTTGCCGTGCAATTGAACGCCAGATCCACCTCCCCGAATCGCATGACCGCCGGGTATCCGGCGATTTTCCGGGAATAGGAGACATCCTTTCCCTGCACGCGGATCCTGAAAGAGACGCTGTTTTTTCCCAGATAGAGCTTTTCAACGGTCCTAACCCACCATTGCCCGGTAAATCCCTCGGTGGGTTCGATTTCCACGGGAAGGGCCTCCTGGATAAGCCTTTCCAGTACCCCCACGGGGACCGTCAGGGTTGCTTCCGGATCGGCGTTGGCCCCGGCGGTAAAAAGGAACGCGCCGGACATTACAAAAAAGCCGGCAATGAATCCAATAATAATGCGTTTTCTGCTTTTTCCAAGTATCTTCATGTCGCTTCCGGGAAAGGGAAGGGGATCGATTCCTTTCAAGTTTGAAATATCTTTGCCGCCGTGGCGTAATGGGTGCCCAGATCCCGTCGCAGGTCCAGGCGGTTTCCTGTGGGATCTTCCCGGGGGATGACCCGGATCTTTCCGTTGTCAACGGCGGCCAGAAGCTTGTTTCGCAGACGCTCCACCACCTGGACCCGATCCTCCCCGGGGCGGACGGTGGCGTTGGCGTTGAGATAGGCCACCCGGGTGCCGTCGGACTTGAACACCCCTTCCTCCGGGCTGTAGGTCATGGCCGATGGAATGACCTGGATCCCTTTCCGTTTGAAATAGGTAAAATCCATTTCGAGCACCTCCCCCTTGGTACAGGACCAGGGGTACCCCCGCTGGCCGTCGGGGCCGCCGGGACCCGTGACCAGGGCGATGCAAAGGGCCACCTGATCCTCCCGGACTTCGGGTTCGATGCGATCCAGGGTGCCTTCGAGAGCGCCCTGCACCAGCGCGCCCAGGTTTCTCAGCCGCCGGGCGATGGGCTGGGCTTCGGGTTCCCCGAGACGGATATTGATTTCGCACACCCGGATATCCGTGGGCCGGCCGGAGGCATCCAGGGATACGAAGCATCCCGGATAGATGACACAGGGCCTCAGGATCCCTTCGGCCTTCATGGCCCGGATCAGCGGATCGGCGATCCGTTCTCCGGCCATGGCCATCAGTTCCGGGGTTTCCATGGGGTGGGGGGATATGGCGCCGACGCCGCCGGTGATGGGGTTGTCCTTGCTGGCCGGGCCCGCGAACCGTTCCGGATAATCCATGGCCGTGGGGAGAATTCGGTAGTGGCCGGCTTTGTCCACGAATATCGTAAAGGAAATCTCCACTCCCGACATCCGGGCTTCGATGAGCAGGGGCCAGGTCCCCTTCTTTCCGAACATCCGGCGGTAATCGTCCTTGTAGTCGTGCATGAGGGTGTCATAAACGTCCCGGATATCCCATGTGTTGAGGAGGATCCGGGCCCCTTTCCCGCCGGCGCTGTACGGATACTTCAGCACGGCACCGCCGTGGGCATGGATGTAGGAAAGACAGGTGGCCAGTACCTCCGGATAATCTTTTGCATCCACATCCCGCCATTGGGGGGCCACCGGGATTCCGGATTTTTTGCACAAATACTTGCAGCGGATTTTGTCCCCTTCGATGAAGGCCCCGTCGGCGCTGAGCCCCATGACGCGATCCGAAAGCCCGGCGGCCTCCAGCATGTCCACGATGCCGTCAAAGAGGAGCGCTTCCGGCATGGGTACCGCGGCATCGATTTCGTTTCGCTTCATGGCGTCGATGAGGGCGTCTGCATACTCTTTTGCGGTGTTGCTTCGGGTTGAAACAAAGGCCACCGGCCATTGAAGCCGGCTTGAAAATTCGGGCATCGCCGGTGTCCCCCGGACCACGATGCCGTCGAATGCATCGGGATGGCGCTCGCTTGTGGCCGTTGCCACCACCAGTGCACACAACATCGTCCTGCCGTCAGTTCCCGCAAATGCAATCCGCTTCATGTCTTTTTCCTTTCCGGACCCGCCGGCGCACCCGCGGCGTTTTATCCGCTTTATCAAAGGAGCACCGCCGGGGTCAAACGATAAACGGCGGATGTTTTATTCCTTGAAATGGAAATCGGTTGCATATATACTTCCGCTGCAACGCATTACCGTTTTTGGGAGAAAACCGGCATGTTCCCCGGATTCACACGAATCATCGAAGAGCGGATTCAAAAGGCCATCATGGACGGAGAATTCGAAAACCTTCCGGATGCGGGGAAACCCCTGCGACTGGAAGACGACCGTCACATTCCCGAGGACTTGCGCCTGGCCCATAAAATCCTGAAAAACGCGGATTGCCTCCCCCCTGAAATCGAGCTGAAAAAAGAAATCCATCGCACGGAAGATCTGTTGGCGGGCATCCAAGACGCCCGGCAAAAATACCGCCTGACCAAGAAATTAAATTTCCTGATCCTGAAGCTCAACACCATGCGCAACACCTCCGCGGAACGCGACATCCCCCAGCACTACACGGAAAAGCTGGTGGCACGGATGGAAAAATCCCACAGAACGTAGACCTTAGATCTTCGCGCATCATGTTTTTTAAACGCGACAAAGAACAAAGCGGCGTCTTCAAAAGTATTATGGCAGCCCATGCCATCCTGCTCCTTCACGTCTTTTTGATCGCCGGCATCGGGCTCCTCGTCCTTTTCTTCGGCGGTTTCGTCCGTTACATGGGATGGATTTTCCTTATTGGTACCGCCGTTCTCCTGGCCCTGGGCTATCGGTTTTACCGGCGGATGAAACGGGAAGGAAAAACCGTTGCCGAGATGATGCGCCCCTCCCTTTTACAAGGGAAATCCGTGGAGCTTTCCGTGATGGACGGACTGATATCCTTCAAAGTCGGGGAAGCCCGGGATCGAAAACAGATCGGCGCCTCACCGGGAAAACCCAGGGCGCTCTTGGAAGATCCCCATTCCAAACCGATGGAAGAATTGGCGGAGCTGGTCCGCCTGTTGGAAAGCGGCCTCATCACCCGGGAAGAATACGATCAGGCCAAAAAGAGCCTTTTTCGGCCCTGACGGTTCATGCGCGGTCTTTTCACAGGCCAAAAAACAAAAACAGGAGTTTGAATCATGAAAAAATTGACCGTGGCCCTCCTTTCCGGGGGGATCTCCTCGGAACGGGAAGTCTCCCTCAACAGCGGCCGGCAGGTCTTCGAGGCTCTAGACAAGGAAAAGTATACCATCGTTCGCTACGATCCCAAAACCGACCTTCCCCGGTTGATGGCCGACGCCCCGACGATCGATGCGGCGCTCGTCATCCTTCACGGGCCTTTCGGGGAGGACGGCACCATCCAGGGGCTTCTGGATCTTCTGGATATCCCGTACCAGGGGTCCGGGGTGCTGGGAAGCGCGTTGGCCATGAACAAGCTGGCCGCCAAGCGGCTTTATGAAAAGGCGGGGCTCACGGTGCCCACCTATGTGGTGGTCACCTCCCGAATGCCCGTGGAACCCGAGAAATGGATCGACACCCTTGGGCTCCCCCTGGTGGTGAAACCCGCCAACGCCGGTTCCAGCGTGGGAATCACCATCGTCAGATCCGCCGACCAGCTCCAGGCGGCTCTGGAAGCCGCTTTTGTTCACGACGACATGATCCTTCTGGAAGCCTACATCCAGGGCGTGGAACTCACCGGCGGGGTGCTGGGAAACGATACCCTGGAAGCCTTTCCGTTGATCGAGATCATTCCCAACACGGATTTCGAATTCTTCGACTACGCGGCCAAATATACGCCGGGCGCCTCCCGGGAGATCTGCCCCGCCCGGATCCCGGAGGATCTGGCCCAAAAGGCCAAAGACGCCGCCATGAAGGCCCACCAGGCCCTCTTCTGCCGGGGATACAGCCGCACCGACATGATCCTGAAAGACCCGGACGTCTATGTCTTGGAAACCAACACCATTCCGGGCATGACGGCCACCAGCCTCCTGCCCCAGGCCGCGGCAAAGGCCGGGCTTTCCTTCACCGCCCTCCTCGATCGGCTCATCGCCTTGGCCCTGGAGGATAAAAAACGGCGGGCGGCCCACCAATCCCTGACAAGTGTTGCCGCCGAAACCGGTCATTGATGATTCTCAAAACCTTCACGGATCTCAAATCCCGTTACGCATCCCTTAAACCGGGAGACGTTTACATCGGGAACTTGCCGGCCGCGACCCACAAGGCGGCACTCCTCATGGACCTTGCGGAACGGGGGATCCGCTGCATCCCCTCTCCCCTGGCCCGGATCCTCAATACCTCCAAGACCGCCCAGGCCCAAATCCTTTCCGACTGGATGCTCCCCGGCACATGCGTCATTTACCGCCGGGCGGATCTCATGGAAGCGGCCGGCCGATACAATAAAGACGGGGTGGGGCCGGTGGTCACCAAGCAGGACCGCATGCACTGCGGGCACGGCATCCGCCGGTGGGAATCCATGGAGAGCCTTTACAACGTGGTCTCCATGCTGCCGGCGGCCTACCCCTTTGTGCTGCAGCCGTTTCTTGCGCGCTTCACCGATGTCCGGGTCATCCTCGCGGGCGACTTCGTGGAAGCCTATTCCCGGACCAATCCCGGCAATTTCCGGCAGAACCTGGCCGCCGGAGGCACCCATCGGCCCTTTTGTCTTTCAAAGGAACAGGAGGCGTTTTGCCGCGCCGTCATGGAACGGGGCCGGTTTCCCTACGCCCACGTGGACCTTCAGGTGGTGGATGAAACCACCGTCTATCTCTCGGAAATTGCGTTGAACGGCGGCATCGCGGGCGCGGACATCGACCGGAAAAGACTGGATCAAAAAAAACAGGCCCTGGTGGAAGCCGCCGCCAGGGCCTCTTCTTTGGAGGAATCACCAGAAAGGATTGACTGCGATGGCTGAAACGTCGAAAAAAACAAAATCGCGTCACCGCCCGCCACGGGTGGGAATCGTCATGGGAAGCGATTCGGATCTGGAGGTCATGGCCGAAGCCGCCGTGGTGTTGAAACGATTCGGGATCCCCTTTCAAATGACGGTGGCCTCGGCCCACCGGAGCCCCCACCGGGCGGCGGCGTTTGCATCGGAAGCCAAGAATCGGGGCATGGGGGTGATCATCGCCGGGGCCGGGCACGCCGCCCACCTGGCAGGTGTTTTGGCGGCCCACACGCCCCTTCCGGTGATCGGCGTCCCCATTGACTCGTCGGCCCTGAAAGGCCTGGACGCCCTCCTTTCCACGGTCCAGATGCCGCCGGGGATCCCCGTGGCCACCATGGCCATCGGAAAATCCGGGGCCCGAAATGCCGGGATTCTGGCGGCCCAGATCCTGGCCCTTGCCGATAAGCGCCTGGCCGGAAAGCTGGCGGCGTTCAAGGAAGAAATGGCCGCCCAGGTGGAAGAAAAGGCAAAAAAAGTTGACGCCGCCGGATCGCCGTGACATCCTGCTGCGCATCGATCCCGCAGATCCGGCGCCGGCGATCCTTTCCAGGGCGGCGGGCGTCCTTTCGGCAGGGGGCGTCCTTGTCTTCCCCACCCGGGCCCTGTACGGCCTGGGAGTGGATGCCTTCAATGAGGCGGCCGTGGAAAGGCTCTTTCACATCAAGGGCCGCCCCGCCGAAAAACCCGTCCTGGTCCTGATCCACGACCCTGCACAGCTTCCGCTGCTGGTCGAAAAGATCCCGGAAGCGGCCGGGCCCTTGATGCACCGTTTCTGGCCCGGAAGGCTGACCCTGGTCTTTCATGCCGGCAAAGGGCTTTCCCGAAAGCTTACCGCCGGAACCGGCAAAATCGGGGTCCGGCTGGCCGGTCACCCGGTGGCCGCACGCCTTGCCGCCGCCTTCGGGCATCCGATCACCGGCACCTCCGCCAACCGTTCCGGCGGTCCCGGCGCCTTTCGGGTGCCGGACCTGGATCCCGGCATCCGGGACGCCGTGGACCTCATCCTCGATGCCGGCCGCCTCGAAGGCGGCGCGGGATCCACGGTCCTTGACGTCACGTGTGATCCCCCCCGGATCCTTCGGGAAGGGGCCGTATCCGCCTCCGAGATCTTTTCCGTCCTGAATCCAAAACCCGGATGAACGCCGTAATGACCTTGACAACGCGTCGCTGTCTTTTTATAAGGAACCTGTGCCGGAGTGGTGAAACTGGTAGACGCGCTGGACTCAAAATCCAGTGGGCCTTGGGTCCGTGCCGGTTCGATTCCGGCCTCCGGCACCATTAGAAAGTGCTACACAGCAGCTTTAATGGGTCTATTCGGGATCAGGAACCCCTTCTTTGGGATTTGATCCCAGCTCCGCCCGTCAAGAAGCCGGCCAGCTTTTTTTCTATGAAACCCTCCCCATTGTTTGAAGAAAAAAGGGGTGTCGGCTGCTAAACACTGGTCCCGAATATCTGTAACCCATCCTTTTTTCATGATTCTGGCGCCAGGGCCTGATTCCCCACCAACAATTACCCAATCGATCCACTTTAAATCCAAGTTCGGTATGGGCCCAAGGAGCGGTTCAAGAGAAAGAAATTTAACACTTGCCTGGGTTTGGGCAAGATGGGATATTCTAAAGCTGTAATCTTCCCTTTCAACGGTTACACCAAGCCAACAATTTTTAGGCCATTTAATTTTGGAGTTAATATTATCAAGCCGTTCGGATCGCTTGGTTAATATTTGGAAAACATGCCACGGTGATTGTCTTATTATTTCAAAAACCTCTAAAATAAATGCTTCCGGTACACGTTCATGAAACAAGTCGCTCATTGAATTTACAAAAATTATTTGAGGCTTTTTCCAAGTAAGCGGCTTTTTCAACAAATGGTAATGGATGGTGAGATTAAAACCGTTCCTATAATTATAATTCCCAATTGCTTGTAATCTTTTTGCAATGCGTTCAGCATAACAGTTCCTGCAGCCTTCACTGATTTTGGTACATCCCGTAGTGGGATTCCAGGTCGCCTCAGTCCATTCAATGTTCGAATTGATAGACATTTTAAATCATTCTCGGTTCAAACTTCTTGAATATTTGTTGTACAATTTTTTTAGCTACTGGTTTATGAGAAGCAAATATAAGAAAATATACCGTGGCATTTCTGGAGTTGACCATTGCCATTGGCTTTGGAATATATCCGAAACCTGCTTCCTTTTCAAGTCTCTTGCGAAAAGCATCAACTATAATTTCATTAGAAACTTTTTCTAATCTTATTTCTCCAAAAAGGCTCATCTGATGAGATGGAGAATATGCAATATCTTTCCATGAGTCATTTCCCCAAAACTTATTCATTCTTTCTGCTTGTTCTGTAGATACTTTTTCTGGATCATGCCACAAAACGTTCAAATTCATATCATACATCGGAAAGTTAATAAAAACGTCGAACGTCCCCATCTGTCCCATCTTGAAAAGTACTTCCCAATCAAGATGCAGTCCATATGGGTCTAAAAGACATAACGCTCTTCTATATTTTTCATATCTTACTCCCGGAATTATTTTTTCAAGTAGTATTTCATTCGAATTTCCATGATAAATAAACACATCTTCACGAGAACCTGAAATTTCTTCAAGCGATTTAATTTTTTGTTTTTTTAAATCGATAAAATGATATTCTTTAAATTGAGGTTTGATAAGCAAAGCGTTTAAAGGGCTTCCTGGGACGAATTTGCCTGTCGTTCTGCTTAAATGTTTACCAGAACCAGCAAAGGCATCTATATATATATGCTGTAACTTTCTTGCAGTCAAAATTTTTGAATATGCAGATGCATACTCTTTAATAATATCAAGTTTAATCTCGCTCCAATAGCCAATTTCATCAAATTGCTCCATTTGCTTTTCCTGCAATTCTTTTTTCTATATCGCTAAAGAACACTTTCAACTTTTCGAAATCTTCTTCAAATGAATCTTTTATATATGGTTTTTTTCTACCATTATTATCTGAAAATCGATTTTAAAACTATCATAGTAATTTACTCCTTTTCAAACCCATGACTCGTAAATTTCAAAGTCTGGCTGTTTTCGGTGATGATACGGACGATATTTTCCGGAACGCCGGAAGGGATATCCGCGTCAATTTCCAAGGTGACGGTCAGCTTTGCACCGACCAGGCCGGAAAGATGGGAGATCACCTCCTCTGCGATGCGTCCGGCGTCGCGTCCGACCCTGGCGGTGTCCAGTGTGACGGATCCGTGAAATCGTGTCGGCAACCGTTTGGGAGGCTCGGGTGGAAGCGCTTCCGGCTGTTCCACATCTTGTTTGAAAACGTCTCCATCACGCGGTCCCTTTTCCGTTTCAGGACCGCCCGGTGGAAGCGATGTTCTTTCCGCTTCAATCTGCGGATACGCAACATCCGGCCTGACCAGCAATCCCCGTGCATCGGCATCCGATAAAAGAATTTTCTGCCCGCCTCTCAATCCCCTATAGCGTCCGGTTGTTTCATCATAGCTGTCCGCATATCCGAAGGCGTCCTGCACCCATGAAAACAACGCCACCCCGTCCTGGATCGCTGCAATCAACACCAGCGGTTCCGCCAGGCGCGGCAGATAGGGATACCGCGCAAAATCTTCCACCAGTTGCCGGATTTCCACATGGTTCCCCCGCCACAAGGGCACCCGATCCAGTTCCATGCGGAGCCGGGTTCCGGCAAACCGGGTGATCAACAGCTCATCCCGTTTCAACTTCTTGCTGACCTTTTCCGCTAAAGGGTTTTGTCCCGCCAGCTTGAAGGCTTCCCATGTCATGGGAGCGTCCGGTTTGGGCTGCACCGGCACCAGAAGCCACTGGTAGGTTTCCGGGATCCGGTTGAGGACCGTGCTTTGGGCCGATTCCCTCTGCGCTTCGGCCTGTTTCACTTGATGGGGTGAAAGGTCGAGCGCATCCTTTTCATCCAGGATGGATTGCCATGCCAGGTACCGGCGGGCCGCCTCGTCCAAATCCTGCAAGCGAACCTTGTCCGCCGCCAGAAAGACCAACGTGTTTCGGTACAGCCGGGGGGAATTCCCGCGCATCTCCAAGATTTTTTTCGCGGCATGTAAGGACGGTGAATCCGGGTCTCTCGTATGCGGGGTTTCGATTCCGAGCACCACGAGCCGGACATCCAATTCATCGGGTACGTCCTGGCCGGACTGGGGCATGGGATGGATCCTTTTGAAATCACCGCCGGATCGGCGAAGATCAGCGCGCACCCGTTTTTCAATCTCTTCCATCACGGCATCGGGATTCCGTTTCAACTGCTCCGCACGGTCTTCGGCAAGCTTGGTGACCGTGGGCTGGGTCGAATACCAGTACCGTGCGCCGTCCTGGTAGAGATAGGTGGCGGCCTGGCTCAGCCGCCTCAGGGCGTCTCCAAAGATCGCCGGGGATTCCCCGGGCATGACACAGCCAAGCTTGATGCGCCGGTCCTCGATCCCCCGGTTGGCCGCCGTCGGATTGGGGGCGGACCCCAGATAGATGGTGCGCGCCACCCGCCGGCAGGCCGCGAATTTCCCCAGGTTGGGCAACTCTCCATCCAAACGCGGCGGCAATGCACTCGGACCGTCCACGTCCTTTTCGATGATGGGAACCCAGTTGTCGGAAAGATACCGGGTCAACTCGAACTGCACGCGGCTGTCGTCAATGGGGATGTTGGCCGGCAGGATCAGCGGGTTGCGGTCCCCTTTTTCCCAGAGACTGTGGATCACCGCTGCCATCAGGCGCAACACCCCACGGGTCCTCTGGAACTTCACCAACGTGGACCAGTCGGTGTACAGCCGATCAAAAATTTCCGGATGGATGGGATAAGCGGCCTTGATCCGGTTCTCATAGTCTGTTTCACGGCAGTCTTGGGGAAACTCCGCGGATTGAATCCGGTAAAGATCCGCAAAGGCTCTTGCCACCACGTCCCGATCCCTGAAATGGGCCGGATCGGTCAGGGGTTCGAACAGGCGCCGCCGGACAATCTCGAATCCCTCTTCGGCGGAAGCCGGTCGCCAGGACGCTTCCATCCGGCCCACCACATTGCGCAGCCGATCCAGGGCTTCCCGGCCGCGCTGCCCCCCCACTTCCACGTCATCGGCCTGGGCGTGGGGGGAAGCCCCGGTATCCGAGGCCGGCAGGCTGATCACCAGAAGGCAGTTCTTTGCGGCCCGGGCCGCTTCCGTGAGGGCCTGGGCAAAGGTGAACTGGGTCTCGAAACTGCCGGCGGGCAGATCCCCCTGGTCATGAAGCTGCCGCGCATAGGCCACCCACTCGTCGATCAAGATCAAACACGGACCGTATTCCGCAAAAAGGGCGCGCAGCACGTCTCCGGGACTGGTGGCCTTTTCATCGTCTAGTGTAATTTTTTTGTACGCGGTTTTCCCGCCCAACTGCCAGGCCAGTTCTCCCCAGAGGGTGCGGACCCGTGTGCCGTCGGGCTTTTGCACCGGGTTTCCCGGGGAAATTTTATTCCCCACCAGCACCACCCGCCGCACCGCGGGAAGCGTTTCCGTCTCGGCATCTTCCAGGATTGCATCGATTCCGGAAAGGGTTGTGGGATTGATCCCGGAAAAAAGGTGATACAGAGCCAGCATGGAATGGGTCTTGCCGCCTCCGAAGTTGGTCTGGAGCTGGACCACCGGCTCCCCGGCTTTTCCGGAAAGGCGCCGCGAGGCGTCCGACAGCATACGCCTCAGACTTTCCGTCAGATAGGTCCTGCGGAAAAACTCCCCCGGATCCCGGTATTCGTCGGCGCCTTCCCCAAGGTGCACCTGCCAGAGATCCGCGGCAAACTCGGCCTGCTGGTATCGGCCGCTGGCCACATCCCGATGGGGGGTGATCACCTCCCTCCAGGGTTTCAAGTTCCCGGTCACCTGACTTTCGATGACGGGGCTGATGCTTTTGCGCTTTTCGTAGCGCACCTGCTCGTCATAGATCAGGCGCCGAAGCTCCATCTTCATCTTCTGAATTTCGTCGGCCTGGGGTGCGGAAAGGGCCGTGAGAAGCCGTGCCATGGAATCGAGGGCCCGGTCGGCGTCGTCGCTGTTAAAGGCATTCTGGTGCGCCCACCGGTTTCGGTAATCCCGGAGTTCGTTCACCAGGCTGCGTTCCGCCGGTCCGAGGATCTTTTTGAACACGGCATGCCAGGCTTCCCACATGAGCTTGAGGAGGGCGGCGGTATCCCAGGCGTCGACGGGCTTGTCCTTCAGAAGCCGATCCTCGCCCATCATTTTGACAGCCCGATCTTTTGCTTCTTGTCCAAAAGCACTTTTCATCTCGCGATCGACAAAAGGGCCCAGGCCGGCTTTGAGCAGATCCAGGGCCTTTCCCACGCGTTCGTGATTGCTGACAGCCATAACTTACTCCTGTCCGGGTAAAGCCATTTGTTCGGGCATTTTCGGTATTTCCACCTGTTGCGCCAGGCGGCCGATCTCCGTAAAACTTCGGACCAGGGCGTTGTAGGAAAGGGCCTCTTTGGCCCGTTTTTTCCGTTCACAGATCACATAGAGGCGATAGGCCAGGTCCCGGGCGATTTCCGCCCGGGTCCCCAGCTTGGCGGCAAGCAAAGCGGCAGTGCTTTCTCCCCCGGTCTCCAGTGCACGGATGAGTTGATGCACCGCTTCCCACACGGTGAAGCGTTTGTCGTCTGCGGGATCCCAGTTTTCGGGAAGTTCAACGGGTTTCAAAAGGCGCACTTTCCCCCGGCCGGAATGAAGGATGCCGACTTTGACCATCCCTTGCACGCTGGTGTTCTTGGCCTTGGAAAGGGTTTCGGCCACGCCGAACTCGCCTTCTGAAAAGCCGGCGTGGTCGAACCACGCCAGGGCCCAGCGGGTGTCGGCGTCAAAATCTCCTTCCTGCTCGGCCAGCGCCTCGTCGAGGATCTGGTTGATGAGCGAAAGGGCTTCCCGCACGGTGAGGGGGTTCCCTTCGGCGTCGAGAATCTGATGGTACCGGGTAAAGACCGCCATCCCCGGGCCGATGGCGGCCTGGGCCAGGTCCACCGGGGCGATATTAGCTCGTTGGAGATTGGAAATCGCTTTAGGAAGTTCTTTTTTAAGGGCTGTGACGAACTCCAGACGGGTGGCCGTAGGTAAACCCTCAGTATTTGGGAGACAGACAAGAACTATGCTTGAAGCAATGGCATTAGTACCTATTTTTACACCAGTTGGCCGCTCTGTCCTCGTCGGCCATGTGCCACTTATAGAAAAACCAGCCCGAATTACTGCATCAAGAAATGTCTCCCAGCCGGTGCTTGCCGTGGTGGCATCGGTCTCACTCTCCGATTGCTTAAAAGCATAGTAGATTGTTATAGGAAAAGCAGGGTGGGTCTGTTTTGCAAGACGTTGCATGGCATGAGTCATGCCCTCGAGAAAAAAGTTTTCTGCTTTCTCCTTGCTTCCATGACGGTAAGATGTCGCGACTAGTTCTTCTGCCTTGGGTACAGCGAGCGTTGCGAAGAGTTCAGGAAAAACAGGCCTCAGTGAGCAGCGAAGCCAAGTATAGAAGAAATCTGATAAATCGGCGTAGCAGACGTTATCATAGTAAGGCGGGTCTGTCGATACGATTTTTAACATTGATAGATTCTGATTTTGAGCATCCTCTTGCGAAACCCATGCATTCCTATCTAAAGCGGTTGACAGTATTTTACTTATAGCCTTTGTTGTTGCAACAAAATCACCAGCTGCCTTTCCAAAAGGGCTGACTTCTGGAAAGTCCCAAGTCATGGGAATTGCCTGCCTACTGAAAAGATTCACGCTCTGTTCTCGACTTTGCGACCACACAGCAAGCGCGTTAATAGTGTTCGTTATTCTACTTACCGTGAGGCTTAGATATACCCCTACCGCATCTGCATAGGCAAAGGCTCCGGTTCCGCCGTTGCGCAGGGGTTTACTGTCATTGGATAAACCAGCTTCCAAAGCATCGTGCTTCATATGCTCGCATGCTTCGCTCACCAGGTCGGAAAAGGTAGCCAGTGCAGCCAGCTGGCGAGGGGTAAAGAGGTCTGCAAAGTTGTTCATCCCATATAGCGGAAGTTGATCTCGACATTTTCCTACAAGTTCGTTTTTCGGCTTCCATACTGGCTTGGCTTGAAGGGCAGCAGCTTCATGCTCCGGCGTTGGTGAAAGATAGACCCGTCCGCGGTTTCCTTCGGCCACGATGGCCATAAGCCGCGCACCCATACGTCCGGCTTTTCCTTCGGTCTTGATGTAGTGGCCTGCAATGGGTGTGCCCGACATCACACATCGAAAATTAGCCCCGCGCCCGAGTTTCGTGCCAGCCTTTGCTGCATCTCCATCATTGGGTTTTCCCACTTTTACCGTGAATCGATAAGAGCCATTTTCAATCACCGGCTCCACATAGGCTTCTTTGCCCGGCTTGGTGGAGAGCATGAAGGTGGAGGCCAGCGGCACATCCACGTGAGCGAATGCCGGGTTGGGGCTTTTCACGGTCCGGGCCCACAGCCACGCGATGACGGTGAGCTTTTTCCCCACGTAGGGGTTCAAGTCCGACCGTTCTTTTGCCATCTCGGCGGTAATCTCGACCTTCGGGTAGAGGTGGCCGATGCGTTTTTCGGCTTCGTCCCGCATCCATTTGCCGTAATAGCGGACATCTTCGGCCAGGCCCTTGGCGCCGTTCCATATTTGAAGGGATTTTTCTTCGCGGATTTTTTTCTGCCAATCCGGGTTCACGGGTGGCTTTCCCGCAAACTTGGGCGGGATTTCGATCATGGCCTTGTTGATGAGCACTGCCACGGGGTTGAGATCACTGGCGTAGGCCTCGAGTCCCAATCGCTGGGCTTCCAGCGGCAAGCTTCCGCCCCCGGCAAAAGGGTCGTGGAAGGCGGGGAGTTTGTATCGGTCGAACAGTTCCTTGGCCCGGGGATGATCGGCGTTTTCGGCACAGGTCCTTCGCCAGCTGGCCCAGATTTCATCCCGGGCTTTTTGCAGGACCGCTTCGTTGGTGGTGTTTTCCCACTTTACCAAGTCTTCGATGATGTTAAAGAGCCGCTCGCGTTCCTGGTCCGCGATCACCTCCTCGATGGTGGGCTTCGGCCCTTTTTGTTTTCCATCTGCGCCTTTTGATTCCCACAGCGCCAGCCGTTTCTTGAGTTCGTGTTGCGCCCGGCGCTTTTTTATCGGGTCGGACAAGAGCACATCGGTATATTCCGACGGGTCATCCACCATCTGCGCGAAAATCACGGCCCGGGCCGCGGCCAAAGGACGCCGCGCCCACCACAGGTGCAGGGTGCTCGGATGCCCGTGGCGAATGGACTTTTCCCTGGCCGATGCTTTGTTGATGGCATCCAGCGGGAGCGCCACCTCGATGAGTTTTTTCTTCTGTGTCATGGTCTGGTTTTGCTTCGTTTGCGGGACTTTAAGGAAGCGGTTTTGGAAACGGATTTCTTTTTTTCATCATACATGGCAACAAAATTAAACGGGGATAAATTCAAAGGCGGCATGTTGGCGCGTCTTGTCAGGTCAGCTATCGACTCACGGGCGTATGGAAAAAGGATAGCCGCACAATTAATTTGAGCGATTCGGTCGATTTCCTTGTCCGCAGGCATTTTGGCAAAGGCGAATAGCCCTTCCCAAGAAACAGAGAATCGAAACGGCTGTTTATCAGAATCGGACGAGATCGAAATCACTACATGTATTCCATTTTCAGCCTTATCGTATTTTACATTCACATTGCTGATGATTTCTATCGGTTTGTCCTTTGGGTTTTTGAATTGGGGAACAATGGAGAAATGGGCCTCGGTGAGCCGAATTCTTTTGATTTCAAAGCTATATTCCATAAGCCGTCTCCCCAGATTCGCCGATTGAAAAGGTTTCTTCTCGAATCCGATAGTTTCGCCTATTTCTTTCAACCTCAATATTGATAATCTGTGCAAAGCTTTTGTCGGTTCTTTTGTTTTTCTGGATCACCTTCAGCGTTTCCGGATAAGCGTCCAGAATACGAAGCAGGTTATCCATTCCTTTGCTCTGACAGATTTTTCCGGACTCATAGCGCGCCACACTTTTTAACCCGCCGCCGATGATCTCGGCCAACTCTTCCTGGGTCATCCCCAGTTTCCGACGAATCGCTTTGATTTGTGCTCCGGTAAGAAGGCCATCCACTTCTCTTTTAAATTCTTTCAACTGTTTTCCCGATTCTTTCAAGGTTACAGGATCTACGATGGCTTCTCCACATTCGTTGCAGGCATGGGTGACGTAGTTGGGAATGGTAATCTGTTTCTCTTTATATACGAATGTTTCATTTTCGATCCGTTTTTTTAGAATGCCGGCACCGCAAATAGGGCATTTTCTGGGTTTCATGTTACTCATCGCTCCCTTCATGCTTTTTCATCTGAACCAAAATCGCCTTTTTATAGTCTGAAGACAATTGTACCTTGATATACAGGATGTTGTCGTTTTCATCCTCGTACTGATAGACATCTTGCCAGATTCTATGATTTTTATAGGTCGTCATGGATTTAACAAAATGTTTTGTTCCCAATCGACTGATTACAGCCATAATATCATCATCATCCATGTACCCCATGGTGACGGCACCTTCTCGAGCTGTTTGGGTGATGATTCGTGATCGTTCAGAGAAAAAAAGCCTTTTAAACGTTTCCAGCGGATAATGGGGTCTTCGCTTTTCCATTCAGAATATCGCCAATTAGTATCATTATGATACTATAAATAACTTTGTCAACGAAAAAGGCCTCATTTTGATTAGGATGGCACTTCCGCACGGGCGAGAAGTTCAGCAAAGTCGTAGTTCACGCTTGTCACCCCGAAGTCAGGTTCCCGGTGGAATGGGCGGCGAATGTAGCATACCCGGTGCTGATCGCCGTTGAAAAACTCGACAATGGCCAGGATGAAATCATCGGGCTTGTTGAGAGAGTAGAGGATCTCGTTTTTGGTCACCGTAATGGTGTCGGCACCCGAGACGCGGCCCTTCACCTCGATGAATCGCAGCTTTCCCGTGGCCGGGTCCCGGCTTTCGACATCGTAACCAAGCCTTTCCGTTTCCCGGTCGATGGGCTCGAAGCCGAGGCGGCGCTCCGTTTCCATGATAATGGTGCGGGCCTTTGCTGCCGATGCCTGTGTATCGGTGGGACTCAAGGCGACTTGGGATGGAAGCCCCTGGACCGCCCTCACAAGACCCGCGGGGACCACCAGGAGGCCGCCGAGGATGACCGGCGGCAACGGGGAGATCTGCCCTTCGCGTTTCAATTCTTCCAGCCGATTCTGGAGCCTTGCCTGTAAGAGATCCGCCCGTTTTCGGGCTTCCTGGGAATTGAGCCTGGCATTGGATCTCCCGGCTTGCTCTTCCAGCTTGAGCTGTTCCGCCCGGTGGTCCCAATAGGTGATTTCTTTGGTAAGACGTTCTTTTACCGCCGCCTCGGTTTTGGCGATCAGGGCCAGTCTTTTTTCGCGCACCTCGCTCAGATGGCCGGGAACCACGTGGGTTACCGCATGGCGGAGGGCCTGATGTTCCAAATCCCGATGAATCCAGGCACATTCGGGTCGATCCATAACATCTTCGATGGAAGGCTCATCTTCTTTTAACGGCCTGAAATCGAGATAGGGGGCATACTGGACATGGTGAAGGGTGCCGTCGGCGGAAAGTTCCACATAGTGCATCTGCCGGGAGAGGGTGCGCCGCTCTCCGGATCGGTTGAGGTTTGCATCCTGGATGGCGTGCTCCAGGTAGAACAACACCCGCGGCTGATTCCCTGAATCCATTTCATCCACCAAAACGGTACCGCGTTTGAGAAGGTCCCGGTGCCGCTCCACGGTCAGATCGATGACGGCATCCAGCAGGGGGTGCCCGGGACAGACAAAGGCGGCCAGGGGCTGTCCCTGGGGGGCCACAAGGTCTTTTTCGAAGGTGATGCGTTCGTAACGGGATAAAACGGGCTCCCCGATGCCGATGAGGCGATCCCGGCTTCTCACGGCGGCGGGTACATGGGTGATCTCGTAACGGCGGGGTTCCCGCTGTTTGGCGGTTCCGCCCAGGCGCTTAAAGGCCTCTAGAAAAAAGGATTCGATATAGTGGGGCTGCAGGCGCCGGGCTTCTGCACGCTCCATGTCCTCCCGGATGCGCCGGACACGGCGGGTGTCCATGGCTTCGCGCACCAGGGCGCGCTCTTCCAGGAGTTCCCGGAGTTGATCGCGGTCGACGGTATCGATGATGATCTGATTCAGGCGTGCGCGCACATCCGGCCGCTCTCCATAGCGGATGGCTTCGACGAGAAGTTCCCGTAAAGGACGGCCGTCGAATTGGAGCTTTCCGAGCACATTAAATACCTGTCCGCCCAAAGCCTGGCGGGCCTCTTCCAGCTTGTCGAGAAGGGTGCGGTAGACATCCCCTTCCCGGGTCTCCTGGGCCACCAGGTTCCAGAGATGGCAGACTTCCGTTTGGCCGATGCGGTGAATGCGGCCGAAGCGCTGTTCGATGCGGTTGGGATTCCAGGGGAGGTCGTAATTGATCATGAGATGGGCCCGCTGGAGGTTGATCCCTTCGCCGGCTGCATCGGTGGCCAAAAGAATCTGTACTTGCGGATCATGCCGGAACGCTTCCTGGGCCTTCATGCGTTCCTCGCGTCCCATGCTGCCGTGAATAACGACCAGGGCGTCTTCTCGTCCTAAAAACGTTGATATCCGGTTTTTAAGGTAGTTCAATGTGTCCTTGTGTTCGGTGAAAATAACCAGTTTTTGGCGGGGGCTTGGGGTGGGCTTCGGGATCGGACCCGCACCGTAGGGCAGGGTGCCATCGGACACACAATGGGCAAACGCTGCCGGTGAAAAGATTTCACACAGCAAATTGGAAAGCTCCTGCCACTTTTTGTCTTGACCGCTTTGGCGAACCGTCAAGGCAAGCGATTCCAGGCTTTTTAACGTATCGATTTCCGCTTTGAGCTCGACGATCGTGCGCGCGGCGGTGGCCTCGTCGAGGATTTCCCCTTCTGTTTCTTCCACTTCATTGTCCGGGGCATCTTCGAGGTCCTCCAGATCTTCAGCATCGATTGTCTTTATGATGGGAAGGATTTGGGGCGGCTGAGATCCGCGTTGAAGCAATTCCAGCTCCCGGAGCCGACTCTCCAGGCGTTCCCGGCGCCGGCGCAGGGACTGGTAAATCGCCTCGGGGGACGAGGCCAGGCGGCGCTGAAGGATGGTCAGCGCAAAGCCGACGGTCCCTGCGCGCTTGTCGTTTGCCAGCGCTCGGCACGGTTGAATTCCTGTCGGACATAATCCGTGACTTCTTTGTAAAGCTGTGCCTCGATCCCCGAAAGTTTATAGGGGACGGTGTAGGCCATGCGCTCTGGAAAGAGGGGTCTGCCGTCGAACTTGACCAGGCTCTCTTTCACCATTCGGCGCATGAGATCCGAGACATCCACCGTATGGACACCGTCTCGAAACCTTCCTTCGAAACGGTCCCCGTCGATCAGCGCCATGAAAAGCTGAAAGTCCTCTTCCTTCCCATTGTGGGGGGTGGCGGTCATCAGGAGAAAGTGCCGGGTGAGCGTGGAAAGGAGCTGGCCGAGTCTGTGTCTTTTGGTATACTTGATTTCACCCCCGTAAAAAGTGGCGGACATTTTGTGCGCTTCATCACAGACGATAAGGTCCCAGCGGCAATCCGGCACCATGAGCTTGGCCTGGACATCTTCGTTGCGCGAGAGCTTGTCGAGACGGGCAATGACAAGGTTCGTTTCTAAAAACCAGTTGCCGGTTCGTGCCGCTTCCAATTTGTCATTGGTGAGGATTTCGAACGGAAGCTGGAAACGCCGGTAAAGCTCATCCTGCCATTGTTCGGCAAGGCTTCCGGGACATACGACAAGGCAGCGGTGTAAATCGCCGCGGGCGATGAGTTCTTTCATTAAAAGGCCGGCCATGATGGTCTTTCCGGCGCCCGGATCATCCGCCAGGAGAAACCGCAGCGGCTGCCGGGGAAGCATGCTTCCATAAACCGCCGTAATTTGGTGGGGCAGGGGGTCCACGAGAGAAGTGTGGACGGCTAAAACAGGGTCGAACAGGTGCGCCAATCGGATGCGATGGGCTTCGGAAGCCAGGCGAAAAAGGGCACCGTCGCCGTCAAAACTCCAGGGGCGGCCTTTTTCGATGATATCGAGGCGCGGCTCGTCATCTCGATAAAGCAGTTGATTGGCGACGTTGCCGTCGGGTGTTTTGTAAGTGAGCTCGAGGGCTTCCGTACCGAACCACTCGACGCTGACCACCGTTGCCAGGCAGTCTGGAAGCAGGCCACGAACACTGGCATTGGGTCGAAGATCTTCGAGTCGGATCATCCAAGTCCCTTAAATCCCACTGCAGACCCGGAATCGTCTTAAAAAAGAATCGATTGCCTGGTTTCGTCCGCCATTTAAAACCAAACACTGATTATCGAATTCTCTTTTTCAAATCAAGATCTTTCATAATCGATAGGCATTTACATACAGCACGTTTTCTTATCTTACCCTGGTTTTACCGCCTCGATATGGGCCGAGACCACATAATCGGCGATGGCGGCGTCGGCGTCTGGGTCCCACTGGCGGATGAGTTCCCGGCTTTCCGCCTTGGGGGTGATCCGGATCTTTTCAAACCCGGCGTCGGCGAGCATGGCCTGGAGCGCCTCTATTGTGGCGGCACCGCCGATGCAGGAGGCCACCAGGGCCATATCGTTTCGGATTTCATGGGGAAGTTCCGCCGTCGCCACCACGTCCGAAACCGCCAGGCGCCCTCCCGGCTTGAGCACCCGGAAGGCTTCCTTAAAGACCGCAGCCTTGTCCGGGGAAAGATTGATCACGCAGTTGGACAAAATAATGTCCACCGTATTGTCGGCCACCGGCAGATGTTCGATCTCCCCCAGGCGGAATTCGACGTTTTTGACCTTTGCTTTTTCGGCGTTGCCCCTGGCCTTTGAGACCATTTCAGGGGTCATGTCCACCCCGATGACATACCCGGTCTTTCCCACCTGCCGGGCCGCCAGAAAGGCATCGAATCCGCCGCCGGCACCCAGGTCCAGGACCGTTTCCCCGGGTTTCAGGGAGGCCAGGGCCAGGGGATTTCCGCAGCCCAATCCCATGTTGGCGCCTTCCGGAACGCCGCATAATGCTTCATTCGTATACCCCATCAATTGGGACAGCTGTTCCGGGCTCACTTCCGGATTCCCGCAACAAGATGTTGCCGCGTGTTCCATTGGAAAGTCACCGGGCGTACCACAGCAAGACGGTACCGGATCTTTCCCGCACCCCGTTTTTCCGCTGCCGGCGATACGGCCGTACTTTTCTCGAACGCTTCTGCGCACGTTTTCCTGATCCTGAACAGACATCCGTTCCTCCTTTGCGTGTTCTTCGGTAATCGTTTTTATTCCAAATGATTTGAAGTTTCGAAAAATATCGAAGCTTTCGGCGGAAAAAAGTATCCATCTCTTTAAGAAAAAAAGTTTTTCACCGCCTTGAGGGTTTCCGGATCGATAAAGCAGTCGACTTTTTGCCCCCGCCGCTGCATGCGGATCAGCCCCGCACGGCGCAACTCTTTGATATGATGGGATAATGTTGAGGGCACAATCTCCAGGTCCTGCCCCAACTCCCCGACACAGGCGCACCCTTTTTCGCAGTGATCCGGGTCGATGTTCATGATCGTTCCCGGAGGGCAGCAGGTGACCAGCCGCAAAAAAATCTTCAGCCGATTCGGATTGGAAAGGGCCTTGAAGATTTCGGCGAACCGTTCGATGTTATCATCTCGATTGTTTGACATATATCGAATAATAGGCGTTCGGGCCGGGATGGTCAAGAGATTTTTTTTCATTATGGACAAAGGCATGGGATTTGTGAAAAAGGAAACAGGTTTTAAAAAGGAGAACAAGATGACAACCACCGACAGGGAATCCATTGAAGCCGCTCTAAAGACAAAGGGACTGAAGCCCATCTTCAATCCCGGCAATCACAAATGCTTCGGGTGCAGCCCGAAAAATCCTTACGGATTGAAGATGACCTTTTTCACCGACGATGAATCGGTCTTTTCCCGGGTGACGGTGCCGGAGCATCTTTGCGGATGGAACAATCTGGTGCACGGGGGCGTCATCTCCACGCTGCTCGATGAAATCATGAGCTGGAGCGCCATCTATCTTTTCAAAAAAGTGATTCTGACCAAGACCATGACCGTGGATTTTCTCAAGCCGGTTTTTATCGGCGAAAGACTCCAACTGGAGGGCCGGATACACGAGCGGACCGGTGAGCGGGAGGCGGTCATGGAAGGCCGCCTCCTGAACCCTTCAGGTGAGATTTGTGCCCGGTCAGAGGCCGTCTTCGCGTTGATCTCTCCCAGGCTGTCCCGGAAGATGGGGATCCTGGATGAGGCGCTTCTCAAGGATTTCGAACCGCTCATCGGGCCGATCTAGAAACGATAAATGGAATGCCGCAACAAAAAGCACCTGGCCTGTTTCATCTCGGCCCACGGATTCGGGCATGCCGCCCGGGTCACGGCGGTGCTGGAGCGGTTGCTGGATTTGGACGACGCCGTTCATTTCCATCTGTTCACCACCGTGCCGCGCTGGTTTTTCGAATTGCCTCTTTCAGGGCGCTTTTCTTATCATGAAACCCTCACTGATGTGGGTCTTGTGCAACGTTCTCCGTTCCTGGAAGACCTGGATGAGACCGCGCGTCTGCTGGATGCGTTTTTTCCCTTTGACGCTTCCCGCGTGGACGTCCTGGCCGCAACACTCCGGGACCTGGACTGCCGGACGGTGCTTTGCGACATCTCCCCTTTGGGCATCGCGGCGGCCAAACGCGCCAGCATCCCTTCGGTGCTGGTGGAAAATTTCACCTGGGACTGGCTGTATGCCGAATACCCCGATTTTTCAAAAAAGATCCAGCACCACATCGACTATCTTGCCCATTGGTTCGATGGGGCGGATTACCGGATCCAGACCGAGCCGGTCTGCGCATCGAAAAAGGCCTGTCCGCTCCTTCCCCCCATTTCCCGGAAATCCCGTACCGATCGAAGAACCGTTCGGAAGCAACTGGAGGTTCCCGAGGCGTCGCCCCTGGTCCTCATCACCTTGGGCGGGATCCCGGATGCCGTTTGCTTTTTCCACCGGCTCAAAGACGCCGAAGGGATTCGGTTCGTCATCCCCGGGGGAAGCGACACGCCGGTACGGCAGGGCAATTTATGGCGGCTTCCCCATCAAAGCGATTTCTATCATCCGGATCTGGTCCATGCCGCGGATGCGGTGATCGGAAAGGCCGGTTACAGCACCCTTGCGGAAGTTTACGGCGCCGGGGTTCCCTTCGGATTTGTTCCCCGGCCCGGCTTTCCCGAATCGCAAGTCCTGACCCGTTTCATCCAAAACCGGATGGCCGGGCGTATGATTCAAATGGACGCGTTTTATGCGGGGGATTGGATCCGCGGCCTTGAAGAATGGATCGGCTCCGTGGAAAAAATGCACACCAGGCCCGGCGGATCCCTTGGCGCCGCCCGTTTCCTTTACCATCTGTTCGATTCATGACCGGAGAGCTCCGTGCTTCAGGACGGAAGGGCTTTCCATACCGGTGTTTCGGTCGCATTAACTGCATTCACGCCTGGGATGTTTCCTGTTGGGCCTTTGAATCCCTTCCGCGACTGTGGTAGAAAGAGCATCAGTCGTGGATAAGATCATCAAACGGCCTTTGTTCTCACCATTGCCTCTCATGGCTCCCGTTATCGGCATGGGAAATGTATAAGTGAAAAAAACAAAGGAAAAACCGATGCCTGAATTCACTCACATCGATGACAAGGGACAGGTGCGCATGGTGGATGTCACAAAGAAAAAGGAAACGCTGCGCACGGCGAAAGCACAAGGGGTCGTTTTCATGAATGCGGACACCTTTGAAAAAATTTTGGCCCGGGACATTAAAAAGGGAAACGTCCTGGAGACCGCCCGCATCGCCGGTATTCTGGCCGCAAAAAAAACCCCCGCGTTGATCCCCATGTGCCATCCCCTCAACATCACCCATGTCCAGGTCGATTTTTTCCCGGAACCCCAAACAAATGCCATCCGAATCGAAGCCTCCGTCCGCCTGAAGGGTGCCACCGGTGTGGAGATGGAGGCATTGACCGCCGTTTCCGTTGCGGCATTGACCATTTACGACATGTGCAAATCCCATGACAAAACCATGACCCTCTCGAATATCCGGCTCATGGAAAAATCCGGCGGGAAAAGCGGGGATTTTTTTCGGGATCCGGATGCCTAAAACGATGCGCCGCCGGATTTTCCTTCTCCTGTGTATTGCCGTCGTCGCGGCCGGATGCGCCGGACCGGCCGTTGAAACCAGACCGGCCGCCCTGGAAGAGGTGCCTCGCGGCGATTGGCCCCGGTTTACCGACGACATGGCCGATGACGGCCTGGTGCACGCCATCCGGCAAAGCCGTTCCTATCTCGAGCGGCTGGATCCCGAAAAACAGCTCTTTTTCGGAAAAGACGCCTATACGGTCTCACATGTCCTCCGGTCGCTGATCACCTTTGAACAATTCATTCGAAACCGGCCGTCCGCACCGGTCTTGAACCGCTTCATCAAAAGCCGTTTCCGCCTTTACCGGAGCCTGGGCGCGAAAGGAGACGGAAACATCTTGTTTACCGGTTATTACGAACCCATCCTCGAAGGACGCCTGGAAAAGGACCCGCCTTTTATTTATCCGGTCTACGCCAGGCCGCCGGATCTGGCCACCATCGATCTCGGACGTTTCAATGATGCATGGAAGGGGCAAACGCTGGTGGGCCGATGCGAAAACCAGGCGGTGGTGCCTTACTATGATCGTAACGCCATTGACGTGGAAAAGCGCCTGGAAGGAAAAGCCACGCCTTTGGTGTACCTCAAGGATCCCGTGGACGCGTTCTTTCTGCAGATTCAAGGCTCCGGAAAGGTATATATCAACGGCGGCCAGCCATTGAATGTGCATTATCACATCTCCAACGGCCGGCCTTACCGGAGTATCGGAAAGCTGCTGATCGAAAAAAACAGGATCGATCCATCCCGGATGTCCATGCAGCGCATCCGGGCCTACCTTGAAGCGCACCCGGAAGAAATTTCCGAGATCTTCAATTACAATCCCAGTTATGTCTTTTTTAAGCTCGAAGACGAAGGCCCCAAAGGCGCGTTGGACGTGGTGTTGACGCCGGGGCGCTCCATCGCGTTGGACCATCGCCTTTTTCCGCCCGCCGCCCTGACCTTTATCGAGACGCAAAAGCCCGTCGTCGACGCCGAAAAACAAATTCGAAAATGGATCCGTTTCGGCCGATTTGCGATTCACCAGGACACGGGCGGGGCCATCCGGGGCCCGGGCCGGGCCGATCTGTTCTGGGGCAACGGCCCATATGCAGAGATCGCCGCCGGCCATATGCAGCATCCCGGAACGCTCTATTTCCTGGTTCTCAAACCCGATGCGTGACGGTTCCGTCGCGGCCGCCGTATTCCCCCCCATTCTCCAATATCGTCGTCTTGACACCTTCAAATAAAACCAGTAGGAATACGCATCTCCTAAGATACCGCCCTTGATGGCGGCCAACCGTGCCAGAAATAAAAAGGAGCCTTCCATGTTCGGCATCGGAATGCCGGAGATGATCATGATCCTGGCCATCGCCCTCGTGGTGATCGGGCCCAAAAAGCTTCCGGATTTGGCGAAATCTTTGGGCCGTGCCCTCGGAGAGTTCAAGAAGGCCACCCGGGATTTCAAGGAATCGCTGGAATTCGACGACGATTTCAAAGAGATCAAGGACGTCAAAAAGGCCTTTGACGATATGAACCAGGACATCCGGGATATCGGGAGCACCCCGAAAGGACCGTCCGACGAAGAAAGCGACACACCGGCTTCAGAAAAGACCGAAGACACCGAGGAAAAGGTCCAGACAGCGGAAACGGAGGAAGCCAAAAAAGATGGCCAAAGCACCCAATGAAGAGGACAAACTTCCGTTTACCGCGCATCTGGAAGAACTCAGAAACCGGCTCATTGTCTGCTTTATCGCCGTGGGTGTGGGTTTTGCCCTTTCCTACGGCTTCAAGGAAAGACTGTTTCACATTTTAACGCGCCCCCTGATCGCGGTGATGCAGGAAGGGGACAAACTGGTCTTTACGGGTTTGCCCGAGGCGTTTTTTTCCTACCTGAAAGTGGCCTTCCTTTCCGGCATCATGCTTGCCGCACCGGTCATTTTGTACGAATTCTGGATGTTCGTGGCCCCGGGGTTGTATCATAAGGAAAAGCGCATCCTTTTGCCCATCGTCTTTTTGTCTTCCTTTTTCTTTGTGGGGGGGGCGCTGTTCGGATATTTCGTGGTCTTTCCTTTCGGCTTTCAGTTTTTCTTGAGCTTTGCCACGGAAACCATCCGGCCCTTGCCGTCCATGAAAGAATACTTGAGCTTTGCTTCCAAGCTGCTTTTGGCGTTCGGGCTTGTCTTCGAATTGCCGCTTTTGCTGACGTTCATGTCCCGGCTGGGACTGGTGTCGGTGGCCTTTTTGAAAAAAAACCGAAAATACGCCTTTTTATTGTTTTTCGTCATGGCCGCGATCCTGACGCCGCCGGACGTGGTCACCCAGACCATGATGGCCCTTCCCATGATGGTCTTGTATGAAATCAGCATCCTGGGCGCCCGCCTTTTTAAGCGGAAAAAGATCGATGAAGACAGCGCCTGAACCGGTGTTCCCCTTGACAAACCGTCAGGGGCGTTGGTAGATAAATCGAGTTAGGGCATGTAGGGTACGAAACCAATAGACGAAGGGAGGTGACAATTGGCTATGGGAAAACGGTCATGGATGCGCGTTGCATGGATAACCGGTATTGCCCTCTTGTTTGCCGCCGGGGGCCTTGTCGCGGCGGGAACCGCGCCGGATGTGATCAAGATGGAAAACAAGGCCTATGAGCACACGAAGCCCATCGTGGAATTCACCCACAAAAAGCATGCAGAAGACTACGCGAAAAAGGCGCCCGATTTTTACAAAAACGGGTGCGGGGAGTGCCACCACGATGACAAGGGAAAGCCCTTAGCCGGTCTTAAAGACGGGGATCCGGTGCAAAGCTGCATCGAGTGTCATAAGAAACCGGGGGAACGGCCCAAGGGCAAAGATGCCCCGAGGCTGTCCAAGAAAGAGCGCCTGGAGTACCACGCCGAAGCGCTCCACTACAACTGCAAGGACTGCCACAAGAGCTACAACCGGAAAAACAAGACGAGAGCCGCCCCCACCACCTGCAGCAAATGCCATCTCGGCGCCGGAGACGAAAAGGACGATTAAAAACCGTTTTCAGCGACGAAAATCAATGGGGCGATCGCCGTGAAGGCGGTCGCTCTTTTTCTTTTGGGATGCAAAGCCATACGCGCGGAAGACCATGGCCTCCGCCCAGGAAGGGGTTCCCAGGGCATGGATGTGGGTGTAGGTGGCCAGCACGTTCTTGTAACATACCCCGTCTTTGCCGTTGAGGAACCCGGTTCCCCGTTTCATGGAAAAGGCAAAATCGGCGTCTTTCCCCTTCCACTCGAGGACACTGGAATAATGAAATTCATGGCCGTTTATCTCTTGGCCGATGGGGTAAAACGGATTTTCGGCAATGACTTCCACAATGGTATACCCATGTCCCTGGGGGCGCGTTGAAAAGCCGAAGGTCACCGGTAACACCCCCGCCATGGGGTAGCTGCCTTCTTTGAGCACCAGGGACTGTCCCAGGTACATCAGGCCGCCGCACTCTGCGTACACGGGGAGCCCCGCTTCCACCAGGGACCGCAGCGCTTCCATGAATGCGACGTTTTTGGAAAGGGCCGCCGCATGGGTTTCCGGGAACCCGCCGCCGATGTAGAGGGCGTCGATGGCCGGTATCCCGACCTGGGACAAGGGGCTGAAAAAGACCGGTTCCGCGCCGGCCCGGGTCAGGGCCTCGAGGTTTTCCGGATAATAAAACTGAAACGCGCTGTCCCGTATCACGCCGATCTTGGGCTTTTGCGTAAAAAGACCGTCCGCGGCTTCCCGGCCGGGCTTCCTTTCGACGGAAACCGGTGAGGCGGATATCGAATTAAAAACGGGGGGTTTCGGTAATCCTTTTTCCTCCGGTGCCCGCACATGCGCGGCAACGGCTTCCAGGGCCGCCAGATCGATATGTCGGGAAACCGCCCGGGAGGCGTCTTCCACCGATTCCTTGGCCCAGTCGTGCTCCATTGTCGGAACCAGCCCCATGTGCCGTTCGGGAAAACGCTGGGTGAGTTTGGGAACGGCCCCCACCACGGGGATCCCGCAGTAGTATTCGATGCTCTTTCTTTGGATGGTCTCATGGCGGGCCCCGGCCACACGGTTCAAGATAACGCCCTTGATGGAAACGTCCGGATCCAGGTGCATGCACCCGAGCACCACGGCGGCCATGGTCCGTGTGGTTTTCGTGCTGTTGATCACCAGTATGACGGGAGTGTCCAGCAGCTTGGCGATCTCCGCGGAACTGGTGCTCCCGAGATGGTCGAGCCCGTCATAAAGGCCCCGGTTTCCTTCGATGACGGCGATGTCTCCGCCGTGGCTGTGCAAAAGAAAAGAGTCGATCACCCCCTGGGGGGGTATCAGGAAGGTGTCCAGATTATGGCAGGGCCGGCCCGCCGCCAGGGCAAGCCAGCCCGCATCGATGTAATCCGGACCTTTTTTGAATGGGATGACCCGCTTCCCCTGCGTGCGCCATGCCGCAAGGATCCCGACGGAAAGAAAGGTCTTGCCGGATCCACCGCGGCACGCCGCGATCATGATCCGGGGAGTTGCCATAGAATCGAACGCCTAAACGCAGCGATGAAAAAGGCGGTTATTCGCCCTCGGCTCCCGCCTGTTTGCCGGCGCCTTTCAGGCCGTACATGGAGGTACTGCCGCTGGACCAGAATTCCAGGACCTGGTCCTGAACGAGTTGATTCACGATCTTTTTGGCGTCCCGGGGCTTGGCTTCCAGAATTTTGGCCAGATCGTTGAAATAAAACTTGGTCTTCCCTTTTTTCTTGGAAAGCTCTGAGATGATTTTTTCTTTTGCTTCTGCATAGTCCATGGACGTGTTCCTTCATTGAAGGGCAGGGGCGTTTCGGCCCCTGCCCGGGTTTCTTTAGAACTTGAATTGCGTGGTTTGCCGCCAGGTAAAATACGCCGGATCCCGGAAATCGTCGATGAGATGATGGGTGAAGTCGAGTTCGCATTTTTCGAAGAAGCGTTCCCATCCGATCCGTTCGGCCCATTCTCCCAGGCGCTCGTATTTCCGGGCGTCGTTGGCGTAGGTTTCGACGATCTTCTTGATGCAGTCCGTGGTTTGGGGCCAGCGGGGCGGTTCATTGGGGAGAAACGCCACGACGACCTTGGAGAACTTGGGGGCGGAAATCCGGTTGGACACCTTTCCGCCGGCCATGATCACGATGCCGTCCCCCACATCGTCGGCCAGGGGCATGGCCGGGCACATGGTGTAGCAGTTCCCGCAGAACATGCACCGCTCATTTTTGACCGCCACGCTGTTGACCTTCTGTCCGCCGGGAAGCTCCACCTTGGCCGGCTTGATGGCGGCGGTGGGGCAGGCGGCGATGGCGAGCGGAATTTCGCACATTTTATCCAGGTACTCATGGTCCAGCATGGGCGGCTTGCGGTGGTAACCCAGAATGGCGATGTCCGAACAGTGGACCGCACCGCACATGTTCAGGCAGCAGGCCAGGGAGACCCGGAGATGTGCCGGGAGCCGCATGTCGCGGAAGTCGTCGAACAGGACGTCCATGGTGGCCTTCACCGGACCCGAGGCATCGGTGGCCGGTGTGTGGCAATGGATCCAGCCCTGGGTGTGAACGATGTTGGTGATTCCTGCACCCGTCCCGCCCACCGGGAACTTGTAGCAGCCCCCGGGTTGCTTCCGGCCCATCAGGTCATCCACAAGAGGTTTGACCTTGTCTTTGCTGTCCACCATGAACTCGATGTTGTTCCGGGTGGTGAACCGGAGGTAACCGTCGCAATGCTTATCCGCAATCTCACAGATCTCTCGGATAAATCCGACGCTCATCAGGCGCATGCCGCCGACCCTGACCGTATACACCTCGTCCCCGGTTTCCGAAACGTGCACATACACGCCGGGTTCAAGGTATTCGTGGTAGAGCCATTTGCCCTTGTTCTTGGCGATCACCGGCGGATAAAACTCGTCGTATTTCCTCGGACCGATGTCGGTGATGCGGTCCTTCATCGGCTCTTTCGGATCATATCCAGAAGATATAAATGCCATGGTCTTTCCCCCTTATCTCTTATGATATTTCCTGAACTCGTTGATGTCTCGGCTCCATCCGCCTTCCACTTCTTCTTCCTTCCAGAAGATGTAGGGGTTGGATCGCGGCTCCTTCACCATCCTCGGATCGGGCTGCAGTTCGGTCACCTCGAGGAGCTTCTGGAAGCCCTGCCGTTTCATCAGTTCGCCGAGGCGCTCCCGGTTCTTTCCTTCCTCCATCCACCAATCCCAGATCTTTTCGATGATTTCCTTGATCTCATCGTAAGGTTCTTCGGCTTTGATAAAGGGAACCAGCATGGTGCTCATCTGGGCGCCGTCGAGAATCGGGGCCTTGGCGCCCACCAGCATGGAAAGCCCGCGGTCGTTTCCGATGCGCAGGGCCCGCGGCATCACATTGATGCAGTGCATGCACCGGGTGCATTCCTTGTTGTCGATCTTGAGTTCCTTGCCGTCCATCCACATGCATTCGGTGGGACACAGGTCAATGACCTCTTTTTGGATGTCGAACTTACCCCAGTCCCGGCCCATGTGGGCACCCGCGTTGGGTTTCAGCTCGCCGCCGATATACGCCTGAACGGCTTCCTGGTCGATGCGGATGTCGTCTCGCCAGGTTCCGATGAAGGAGATGTCGGCCCGGGCGATGGAGGCCACGCAGCAGTTGGGGCAACCGTCGAACTTGAATTTGAATTTATAGGGAAATGCCGGCCGGTGCAGCTCGTCCTGATAGGTCTGGGTCAGGTCGTAGCACAGGGCCTGGGTGTCGTAGCAGGCGTATTCGCAACGGGCCTGGCCCACGCAATCCGACGGGGTTCTCAGGTTCGAGCCGGATCCGCCCAGGTCCTGGTTGTATTTGTGGGTCAGTTCATAAAAGATTTCTTCCAATTGCGGGGTGGTGGTCCCCAGGAAGATGATGTCGCCCGTGGAGCCGTGCATGTTGGTAAGCCCGCTCCCCCGGAATTCCCACAGATCACAAAGCTGCCGCAGATATTCGGTGGTATAAAACTTGCCGCCGGGTTGGTTCACCCGCAGGGTGTGGAAATGGGCGACTCCGGGAAACATCTCGGGCTGGTCGCAGTACCGGCCGATGACGCCGCCGCCGTATCCGAAGACCCCCACGATGCCGCCGTGTTTCCAATGGGTTCTCCCATGCTTGTACGATAGTTCGAGAACGCCGAGGATATCATCACACACGTCCACCGGGATCTGAAACTCGACATTCCCTTCGTTTTTGGCCCTTCTGGCCGCTTCTTCTTTGATGTCGGTCACGAAACTCGGCCATGGACCGGTTTCCAATTGGTCCAACATCGGGGTTTCATGTTTTGGCATTGTTTTCCCTCCATTCTTGATTGATGTTACCGTCTCAACTTCTTTCTTTTCGAGAAATGGCCCTCTCTTTGATTGGTCTTCGTCACCCCCCCTCGAATGCGTTTTTCGTTTTTCCTGGTTGGTCGTTATTTTATTTTCATGCCCTGAAGATGAAATTTTGTAAAGATCGAACTATAAAGTTAATGACCATTCATGTCAACAAAAAAAGCAGGTTGTTTTTATTTGAAAAACTCAACAGTTTTCTCCTCGGAAGCCCGATGCAAAGGGTGTGGCACGCACCCGCCCTGAAGGCGGGGCTCCCCGGTAAGGAAATACTATAAGCAGGGCTTACGGGAGGCGTTCCGGTCAAAAAATGCCGCGTCAAGCGGTCAACGGCAGGTATCAGGATGAAACGGGCCGGCGTGGCCGCCCCCTTTTCCCGGCGGTTTGAATCAGGGAGCTGAATGCCGATACGAGTTCATCCGCATGGGCAGGGAGGTGTTTCAACACAAACACCGCCTCGTCCTTGATGCGGCACCGATGGATCACGAGGGCGGTTAACAGTTCGACAACATCGTTGCGGTTCATTGCCCCCATATAGGCCGCAAAACAGTCGACCAGGGGCGCCGGAAGGAAGGGCAGGGGCGCCTTTTCCCCGAGGGCAAGGAAAAACCCGACAACCGCAGGACCCACACATTCTCCGTCGGCCCATATCCATTCTCCGGTGCCGGACTCCCGGTCCAGGCGGATGCGGCAGGACAGATTCAGAAAAAAAAGGAGGAGTGCATCCAGAACGGCCTGGGGGGTGGCCTTCTTTTCCCCCTGGCCGGAAAGGGGATGAAACATGGGCCGGTAATCCCGCACGGTAACCAGCCGCACCTGGAGCCCTTTGGTGTCGACCTTCAAAACAAAATCTCCCGCGGCATGATGCCAGGGGTGCACTTCTTCAAACGTGACGGGATCATAATAGGAGGTGAGCACATACGCGATGTTTTGATAAAGGGCCGGTTCCCGCTTCTTGCTCAACAGGCGCGCACCGCGGGTGTCGTCCCAGACGCATACCCCGCCCCGACGGGTTTGATCGTTCCGGCGCAGATGGAATTCATGATACCCTTCGAACCAGTCCCCCAAAAACATGGCGTATTTCCCTGCCTTCGTGGAAACCGTTCCGGAAGCATAGACCCGCGGGACGAATGAACGGGGGAAAATACCCTGCAACCGTTTAAGGCTGCGGGTTTCCCTTTTCAGGATCCTTTTCCCGGAATCCGAAAGGGCAACATTCAAGACAAAGGGTTCCACCCATCGGTTCCCGATGAGGGAAACCTTTGCCGGATGGTAGAATTCTCCGTGTTTTTTCAAACAGATCCGAACGGTACGGACGTGGAGGGGATCCTTTAACGAACCGGTTTTTTGGGAGAGAGCCGCCATGCATCGGGACATTCCCTTTTTTTCCAAAAATGTCCTGGCCGCCTCGAAATACATCCCGAAGGTCACCGGCGCATGCGCATCGGCGAGCGCCGGAAAACGGCGCGTTAAGGGGAGTCTTTCCTCCCAAACGGAAGATCCCCTGTCGATGGGGGCGTCTTCCCGATAGAGGCCGTACTCAAACTCCACGGCGTTCGTGGGTCCTCCTGCGTGGATCGGGGCGTTTCATGGACGGCGGTTTCTGAAACTACCGGGACGACGGCTGCGTAAGGTGGGGTTGGAGCTCTTTGAGGATTTCCGGCGCCACTTCGTATCCCAACGCGATGGCCTTTTCGCAATGGACCGCCGCCGAACCCGGGTCCCCCTTTTCCAGATAGGCGATGGCCAGATTGTTGTGCGCCACGGCGAAGTCGGGTTCCACGGCCAGGGCCTTGTGGTTGGTTTCGATGGCGTCGTCCACCATCCCTTTGATGAGGTAGGCATTGGCGAGGGTAGTCAGGGCCTGGAGAAAATTCGGATTCCACCGGGTGGCTTTTTCCAGGGCTTCGATGGCCTTATCCACTTCTCCTTTTTGCATATACACGAACCCGATATTGCCGTACCCTTCCGCAAAACCGGCCCTGGAATGCACCGCCTGCTGGTTGTATCTCAAACACCCGTCCAGGTCGCCACGGGCCAGGGCGATGCCTCCCAACTGGACATAGGCTTCCGCCAGATTGGGACTGCAGGAAACAGCTTCGTGCAGCTCCTTTTCGGCCTCATCATATCGCTTTTGCCCCAGCAACCCGATGGCCAGATTGTAATGGGACGTGCCGCATTCGGGATTGGCGGCGATGGCCGCCCGTTGCCGGGCGATAAATTCCTCCACATCTTTTGGTTTGGTCATTGGATAACCTCTTCACATTGGATCGTTGTTCCGGAATCTTGGGCTTTCCGGCGGTTTTTGTCAAGAAAAAGCACGGTCGGATCCATTTTTTCTTGACACAAGGGCTCCATTTTTTTACTTTTTCCTCTCATCGGGTTTTTTCTACAGGCCTTTTTGCCGCTAAAATCAAGTGCTATTTAAAAGAAAGGGACCGGCATGTTAAAAGGATGCTTCACCGCATTGATCACGCCCTTTGCCGATGGTGCCGTCGATATCGACGGATTGAACCGACTGGCCGATTTCCAGATTCAAAACGGCATCTCCGGAATCCTGGCCGTCGGCACGACGGGGGAAAGCCCCACGCTGAGCTGGGAAGAACACAACCGGGTCATCGAAACGGTGGCGAACGCCGGAAAGGGACGATGCGCGTGTATCGCGGGAACCGGGAGCAACAACACCAAAGAAACCCTCGCCGCCACGGAACATGCCGCCCATGTGGGCGTGGACGCCGTTCTGCTCGTGGATCCCTACTACAATGGCCCCAGTTCCCTTGAAATTCGACGGGAATATGTGGCTCCGGTGGCCGCGGCGTTTCCGGATCTTGAGGTGATTCCGTACGTCATCCCGGGACGCACCGGCGCCCAGTTGCTTCCCGAAGACCTGGCCCTGCTGCACCGGGAATATCCCAACGTGAGTACCGTCAAAGAAGCCACGGGGGATCTTGCCAACATGCGACGCACCCGGACATGCTGCGGGGATACCTTCACCATTTTATCCGGAGACGATCCGTTGACCTTCGAGATGATGACGGATCCCGGGATTCAAGCCGCCGGCGTCATTTCCGTCGCGTCCAACGTGGTGCCCGGACCCGTTTCCGAGATGGTCCGCCTTTTAGAAGAAAAAAAGCGGGACGCGGCCCGGGCCTTGGCCGACGCCCTCGCGCCCCTCTTCGGGCTGGTCACCGTCAAAACCATGGAACCGACACCGTACGGAGAAGCCCTTTGCCGGGCCCGGAATCCCCTGGCGATCAAAACCCTGATGGCCGTCCTCGGCATGCCCTCGGGAGGCTGCCGGCCGCCGCTGGGGAAAATGACAACGGCCGGGCTGGAAAAAGTCCTGTCCGCGGCCCGAACCGTTCAGGGGAAAAACCCCGAATTTTTTGAACCCATCGCCCGGTTTTTTCATGTGGACATCGAGAGCCGGCTGGCCGATCCGGCATCCTGGGAAGGGCTTGCCTACACGGCATATTAGGCCTCAACGCCCGACACCCAGCAGTCCTTCCGGATCTATCCTTGCACCGGCGGTGTTTCGGCTTTTGCGGCGTCGGGTCTGAACAACACCCCCTGCAACCACTGCATGCCGAACTCCAGCAACGCCGCGTCATTGGTGCGCAGCTTTTCCAGCGTCTTTGCATCCACCGGATACCGCTTCAAGAAACTGCTTTCGAACACGAACCGCCGAAACGCATCGATGTTGTAACTGACCATGAAAAAAAGGGATTTGGCTTTTTCGGTCAGATGGATGTTGGGCGGAAAAGAGCGTTTCCGCACCACCAGATCGGTCCACTGGGCATTGACGGTGTCGTGAATATTTACCCCCTGGTCTTTGCGCCAGGATTCCACCGTCCATTCCTCTTCTTCCTCGAACCCGCGGCAGTGAGGCTCGTTGACGAAAAAGAAAAAACCGTCGTCGTCCGCCCCTTCCCGGTGGACCAGGGACGCCACCCCCAAGGGGTAATAGCGGCAGGTGGTGGGCCGGTCCTGGTAGACGATGCATCCGTCCTCCCGAACAAAGGGACACGACTGCTGCTCATCGTCCAGGAGCTTGAGAATCACCACCGGGAGGTCTGTTTTCTCCAGGAGATTGGGCTCCGTGTAAATGGACAAAAATTCTTCGGAAGAAAGTCCGAGGCGGTTTTTGAGCAAAATAATATCGTACGGCGTGAGGGTGATGGTGATTCCTCTGCAACAACGGGTAAAACAGGAAACGCCTTTATGGCACTGAAATCGAAAACGGCTTTTCAAGCCGATGCGGACCGGTGCGATCCCGGCGGGATGGTCTTGGGACTCCACGGTAGAAATTCCTTTCTCTTTTTTTTCTTATCTTCACCCCAATGTTGTAACAGTTCGGAATGTTAAACAATTTTTCGCCATGTTTTTTATACAACATTGGGGTTCAACATCGTTTCTATCCGAGCTCCGCACCGATGTCAAACCCGGTTCGCCCCGCTCCGGGGCAGATCGGATTTTTGAAGCGCCCTTGGCCCGGCAAGGCGGGATTTCCGCTTGGCTCCGACAAAGCTGCGGAAAATGCGCTCGCTGCTGCGGTTCAATCCGCCGTTCATGTATGACAGAACCATTTTCGAAAACAACATCCGTGTTCCATGACAACCCTGGCCAGCCCCTTGGTCAACGCCCCCATTCTCGCTTGATGCAGCGTGCCGCTTTTTTCGTCCATGTAAATCTTTGAAATCTCCGTGGGCAATACCAGGATACGGGGATCCCAGCGCGTCAGGGTGCGGCAGAACGCGCCGCCGCCGCCGAAGACGTCGTTTTCCGTCACTGTGGTGGCAACGCCCGGAATCCGGATGCCCTTCAACCCGTCCAGCCAGGCCTGAACGGGCCTCGTCCACCGGGACCGATCGATGCAGCGGGTACCCAGGTTGAACACCGGCGGTGCAGGGTGGCCGTTTTCGATTTGACGGTGCCGGTTGTAGGAATGCATGTCGTAGATCACGCAGGCCCCGAAGCGGTCCAACAGGATCCGGATCCCCGTCCCCATGAATCGATAAAAGGCGTCGTATTTTTCCAGGCTCCGGTGAAGCGCCGCCCCATCGGGGGGACGTTCGTAAACGCGCTTTCCCCAGAACATTTCCGGGGTTACGGGCACGGCCGAATCTTTTGGTCGATTCAGATCGTATTCCGCCCGGGAATCGAGCCCCCAGAGGATGCTGGGGCATTCGCGGATGATCTGATCGGTGGCGGCGTCTTCTTCCGTGAGACGCTCTTTTTCCGAAAGCGTCATCAAGGGCAAAAGCGCGTCGCGCACCCGGTGTCCGCTGTGAATCGCACAGGTGATCCAGGGCACCGAAAGATCCAGGTCATAGGCGAATCCGTCCAGCGGTCCCGTATCCGACACCCGTTTACGTGCGCGTAAAAACGCGAACATCTCCGGATCGAAGGGGATGTCTTTTGATTCGGCCGCCTTCCGGGATTTTGGAGAGATCAGGGATCGACTCATATTAAATGGTATCGACCGAGGGCGGAATCCACAATGGTGTGAACGAGCTGACGATATTCTTCCATGGGGCCTTCGGGGGACGTATGGTAAAGGGAGTAGATCTGGGGGCTCCAGCTCTTGACGGGTTTCAGTCCCGGGATACCGTTGACTTCGATGATCCGCAGTCCGTCCCGGGTATCCACCCGCATGTCCACCCGGACATGATCGAGGCAGTGCAACGCATTCACGGCGGCCTTGCATAACGCGTTGGCCTCGTCGGACCGGGTTTCGGGGATACGGATCTTTGTAATCCCGACGCCGCGCATGTCGCTTCCTAAAATGGGATATTTCCCGTATCGGCCCCCTTCCACCACGACCACGCCGGGGAGAAATTCCTGGTATTCTCCGTTTCCGATCATCAGCACGGTGTACTCGGGTCCCGGGAGGTAATCTTCGATGAGCGCCGGTTGTTCATACGTGCGGTGGATATGCCGCACCCGGGCCTCGAGGGATTCCGGAGTGTAAACCACGCTGTCATCGCTGATCCCCACCGATCGGGACTCAAAGCTGGGTTTCACAAAGGCCGGAAAGGCAACGTCCGGAACCGCTCCACCGATTTCCACGGCATGATGGGCAGGCACCGCCACCTGATGGGCGTGAAGGATTTGATGGGTCCAGGTCTTGTTGATCACCTGTTTCATGGTCAGGGAATTGGGTCCGATATACGGAATTTCTTTTTTGTCGAAGATGTCCGCCAGCCAGGCGTCCTCGTCCACGTTGAGCCCGATGATATCCTCCCGGTCGGAGATGTAATAAAGGGCGCTCCAGACAATGTCGTATTTCCGGTCTTCGATGGCCGCCATGAAGTCCGTCATGGTTTCCACAAAAGCGATCTCGGCGGATTTGCCCTTGGTATTCAGTGCGTCACACAGGGTTTTTGTCACCTCCAGGTTTCCCCATCCCTGGGCATCCCCTCCGGGTCCGGTGATGATCAGGATCCGCGTCATGATATTGGGTCTCCTTCATTCATTGAACATATCGTCGATGTCGAACAGATCCGGGATCCACCGGTACCGTCTCAAGGCATCCGCGGCTTCGGGGGACCAGGGCGCAACGATATTCGAGACGGCATCCACCTTCTCTTTTTCCCACGCAATTTTCGAAACAACCGCCATCTCCACCACTGTGTTTGGATGCCGGCGGCCGCCGGAGGCCTCAAACAAAGCATCGACCATGCGCTGATTCGGATCCAGGACGGTCACCTTTCCGGGGAGGCGGCGTTGGAGGCTTTTCCGGATGAGCTCCCGGCTGTACCCGAAATGGGTGCAAAAAAGCGCCGCCAAAACGTCCGTTTTTAAGGGACCGAGCTTTTCCGCCGCCCGGTCCATGCATGCATCCACCAGTTGCACCACCACATCACTCTCGGGGCCTTTTTCAATTCGGGTGGCCAATTGATCGCAGGCCTGCACCGCGATCCGATTGGCGGGGATGCCTTTTTCGATCAACGCCGACCGGTGCCGATCGGAGTCGATGGTGGTAAGGGTCCCCAGCAGCAGCGCCTTTGCACTGGTATTCCGGACGAGTCCTTCATAAACCATGTCCACGCCGAAACGGACGATATCCACCACCGGGATCGGCTCCCGCCGGGGGAAACGGGCCATTTCATAAAGCACGGAGAGGGTGTTGCAGGCGATAAGGATGATATCCGGAGCATAACGCCGCATCCCCTCCAGGGCCCGGTCGAAGACCCGGACCCGCGTATCCATGTCTTTGAGAGAATTGTATCCCCGGTTGGGTCCCGGCCAGGCATTGTAATAGATGAGGGACAGCCTCGAAAAAATCGGATCATGTTTCACCCGGGCGGCGATCTGAGAAAAAATGGAAAACCCGCCGAGGCCCGAATCGGTGACCAAGAGAACGACCTCGTCCTTTGAAAACAGCGAGGAGATATCCTTTCCCGTGGGGGTCATTTGCTTACCCCGGAAGTCCGTCGGCGACGTTTCGAGAAAAAAAATCGACGACCCATGCCTCGGCCCATGTGGGGGCATCGTCGAGGGTCCCTTCCATGATCCGGGTCATCAATGCAATCAGATGGCGGGAATGCTGGAGGGTGGTCAGCCGGTTCCGGAACATGGCGGCCCCTTTGGGGGGCGCCGTCTCCAGCTCTTTGAGGATCGCGGCCATCTCGCTTTTAAACCCGGAGATCCCGTAATACTTGAGAAAGGCGTGCCAGGCGTCCGCCACCCCTTCCGGCCGGGAAAGGGGATCCGAGAGGGCTTCAAGGATTCTCAGGGTCTTTTCCTGCTCGGTTTTTCCAAGCCGCATGAGCCTGCGGGAACCGATGGCGTAAGGAATAATTCGGATGCCCGTCAGGCCCTTCGTTGAAATGCCGGCCTTCACCAGGTATCCCGTTTTCCGGTAGATCCGTTCCGTGGGCTGGAAAAAAACGAAATTGCCCAGGCTGAAGCAGATGGGAACCCCTTCATGGATCCGGATCCCCTGGGGCACGTGGGGGTGATGCCCGATGATCAGATCCGCCCCGGCGCCGGCGATGCGGCAAAGGGCCTTAAACAGATATGGAGGAGGAAACGGGATGTATTCCACGCCTCCGTGGCAGACCACGATCACCACGTGGACTTCGGACCGAAGCCGCTTTACATCTTCGACGATCCATTCGATTTCCCAGCCCAGAACACCGGGCAGATCCGAGGTTGCCGCGGTGAGGTCTTCCCCTTCCCCGAAGCTGAGCACACCGATCCGGACGCCGTTGACCGTGACGATGGCCGGCGCCCGGGCTTCGGCCAGGGAGAGTCCGGCGCCGGTGAAACGGATCCCCTTTTCAAAAAGAAGATCCCGGGTCTTGACGAACGCCCCGACACCGTAATCAAAAACATGGTTGTTTCCCAGCGTGACGAGTTCGAAAGGCACCGCCGTAAGCCCAGCCACATGTTCGGGGCGCCCTTTCAGGACCGCACCGCTTTTGACCATCGGGACGCCTCCGTCCGCCAGGGGAGACTCGAGATTCACCATCCGCAGATGGCTTTCCCGCAGCACCGGCAACAGATCCCCGTAAACGGCTTCGGGGTCCTTCAGGATCGGATCGCTGAAGTCCCGGATGGGGGCCCAATCCCCGGCGATCATGATCTCGGCGGCGGGGGATGCGCCCTTTTCACATTCCCAGGTCCCTGTTTTCCAATCCATCGAATGCATCATTTCTCGGGAGATTGCTTTTCTTTCCGGCGCTCGTAAGCACCCTTTATGCCTTTTCGAAAAATGGACTTACCGCGTTTTCCCGCAAAAATCGCCGGTGATTTTTGCCTGGGCGTAAAACCCGTGGACGCCTACCGGATGTACATCCGCCGAACCCGGGATGTAATCGACGAAACGACCTCATAGTTGATGGTCCCGGCCAGAGAGGCGATTTCATCGGCGGAAATCGTTTCATCTCCCTGACGGCCCAAAATAACCACCTCGTCTTCGGGTTCTACCCCGGGAATGGCACCCACATCCACCATGGTCAAGTCCATGCACACACGGCCGATGATGGGGGCCCGGCATCCTCTCACGAGCATGTGCCCCTTTGAGGACAGCATCCGGTGGAATCCATCGGCGTATCCCACAGGCACGGTGGCGATCCGGGTGGGCCGGGGCGTACGATATGTGCTGCCGTAACTCACGGCGAACCCCGAACCCACGGACTTGACCTGGATGACCCGCGATTTAAGGGTCATGACGGGTTTTATGGCGATGCGGGTCCTGTCCACCTGGTCCGACGGCCAGAGTCCGTATTGGGAGATTCCCGGCCGGACCAGATCCAGGTGGGTTTCGGGCATTTCAATGACGGCCGCGCTGTTGGCCGCATGGCGGAAGCGAATTTCAAGGCCGGCCTTTTCAAGGGCACGTAACAATCCGGTAAATCGGGCGAACTGCTCCCGGGCATGGGTTTTGTCCGCGGCGTCCGCATTGGCGAAATGGGTGAAGATCCCTTCCATCTCCAGTCCCGGAAGGGAAGCGACGGTCAACACTTCCAGCACCGTGTCCGGGGGGCCTTCGTCTTGGGCCGGATTTCCGGGCATGGGCACTGAAAGGAGGCCGAGGCGCCCCATGCCCGTGTCGATCTTGACATGGACCTTGAGTCTTTTTCCGATGGACAGGGCCTTCCCGGAAAGTCGCCGGGCCGACGCCAGGGAACCGACGGAGGCCCGGATATCGTTTGCGGCCATGTCGCCCACGTACTCCGGAAGACTGTATCCGAATAAAAGGATGGGGGCCGTGATCCCGGCTTCCCGGAGACGGAGTGCTTCATCGAACCGGGCCACCGCCAGAAACGTCGCACCGCTCGCCAGGGCCACCTGCGCCACCGGAACGGCACCGTGGCCATAACCGTCCGCTTTGACCACCGCCATCATACCGGCTCCGGGAGCGGTGACCCGTCGCAATTCGTGGTAATTATGGGCCAGGGCCTTCAGGTCGATCTCCGCCCAGGTCAAAGCCGGATACGGGGCGACAGAATCGACGGTCCCGGACATCTCAGACCCTTTGCTGCCCGTATGCCGTGGTATATTCCCGGAAAAGCGCCATGATCTGCCGGGTCCTTTCTCCGGGTTTTCCATTCCCGACACGGGTATCGTCTATGGTGACAACCGGGACGATTTCCTTGTTTGAGGCCGTGATGAAGACCTCTTCCATGGAACCGACTTCTTTCTTATCCACGTCTCTGAGTTCCACATCGAAACGATCGTTCACCAGGTTTAAAACCACGCTCCGGGTGATCCCGGGCAGGATATCCGACTTCGGCGTCACCAGTTTGTCTTTTTTGAAAAAGAAAATATTGGTGGTGGTGCCTTCGAGAAGGCGCCGGTTCCGATCCACATAAATGGATTCGATGCCCCCTTGCCGATGGGCTTCCTGGAGGGCCCAGACCGCGGAAAGGTAATTGGTGCTCTTGGCTTCCGGAATGAAACGCTCGATGTTCAGGGTGATGATCTTGGCGCCGTCCGTGTACCACGATTCCGGGAGTTCCAGCTTGGGGGTCACCATCACCAGCAACTTCCCGTTTCCCTCAGGCGTCACACCGTCCGAGCTCACACCGCCCGTGTAAACGATGCGGATGTTCGATTCCGTGTGGTGGCTGTTGCGGCGGACCGTTTCACTCACGACATCTCGGATTTCCTCCGCGGTATGGTTGAGCTCGAGCCCGATTTTTTCCGCCGAATTCTTCAGGCGCTGCACATGGGCGTCCAGATAAAAGGGCCGCCGGTTGTAGGTGATCAAAAAGTCAAAGACGCCGAAACCCCGGAGCACCGCCAGATCCTTTGCCGAAATGACCGCACGGTCTTCGGTGACGAATTCTCCATCGATATAATACACATCCATCATGACCTCCTTAAAGGAAAGGATATGCAATCCGACCGCACGGCTTGTTTTCCCGGCGGAACGCCTGAATATCGTGCACCCCAACCATAAAGGGAATGCAATGGTCGGGGTGCCGTGTGATTCAATCGAGGTTTTCTGTAATCAGCCGAAGTAGGCCCGGATGAACTTCAGGAAGCGCTCGTTTTCTTCATCCCTGCCCGGCGTCACCCGAAAATAACCCGTCTTGCCGTGAATCTCTCCGATTTTTTTCAAGAATATCTGCTCCATCTCCATGGCGGCCGCCAGAATCTCTTCCGTGGTCTTCCCCGTCATGGTGGCGTCCACGAGCATATAATTGCCGTTGGCCGGATACGGCTTGAGTCCGAGCTTCTTGAGCTCCTCGGTAAAAATGGCCATCCACTTGTTGTTGTGGGCCACCTTGGCCTGGACTTCTTCCGGATTGTCGAGAATGGCTTCGGCGGCGGCGGCGGACATGACGCTGACGTTCCAGGGCAAAAACATCCGGTTGAACGCGGCGATCATCTCTTCGGATCCCAGAACAAATCCGAAGCGGATGCCGGCAAAGCCGTAGGCCTTGGAAAAGGTCACCGAAAGAAAAACATTGGGATACTTCTTGATCAAGGGCGCCTTGGACGGCCGATCGGGGTTATAATCCAGGTAGGCTTCGTCCACACACAGAGGAACGCCGGTTTCGCAGAACCGGATCAGGTCGTCGTCATCGATGAAGACCCCCGTCGGATTATTGGGGTTGATGATCAAAATGAGCTTGGTTTTTTCGTTGATGGCATTGAGCATTCCGTCCACATCGTACTGCAGGTCCCCTTCCCGAACCGGAACCTGGACCACTTTGCCCCCGCACAATTCCGCCCGGGGTGGAAAAAGTTCGAAGGTGGGGGTGGAACAGATAAACTCGTCTCCGGGTTTCAGGAAAATCCGCATCATGGCATCGATGGTTTCCGACGAACCGTTGCAAAGCGCCACATTGTCGGGACCCAGCCCGTACATGTTTCCGATCTTGGTCCGGAGGCGGAGAAAACTGTCCGGATACCAGTTTCCGTGCTTCAGGGCGTCGGCCACCGCCTGGACCACCTTGTCCGAAGGGGGGATCGGGTTTTCATTGAGCATCAGCCGCCCTTTTTCCGGGTGGGCCCAGGCCTTGTCGAGTATGCTGACATTGTATTCCCGGGATGTGAGGAGCCACGGGACAAACCAATCTTTGAGTGCTTTTGACATTTTTTCCTCCTTTTACCTGATAAAAGTCATCTCCGTTATGTTCCCGCCCGCGGGCGGGGATGCAGCCCTTACAGAACGGCGTCCAACGGGGTGTATTCCAGTCCGAAGGCCTCGGCCACCCCTTTGTACGTCACTTTGCCGTCGATGATGTTCACTCCCTTGGCCAAGTCGGGGTTTTGCCTGACGGCGATCTTGTAGCCTTTGTCCGCCAGTTCCAAGGCATAGGGGAGGGTGGCGTTGGTGAGTGCGATGGTGGACGTCATGGACACCGCACCCGGCATGTTGGCCACGCAGTAGTGGATGATACCGTCGACTTCATAAATGGGGTCATCGTGGGTGGTGGGCTTGGCCGTTTCGACACAGCCCCCTTGATCAATGGCCACGTCCACGATCACCGACCCCTTCTTCATGAGCCCCAGCATGTCCCGGGTCACCAGCTTCGGGGCCATGGCCCCCGGAATGAGCACCGCGCCCACCACCAGGTCGGATTTCGGGAGCAGGCTCCGAATGGTGGCGGGATTGGACATGAGGGCGAAACAGTTTTTGGGCATCACGTCGGAAAGATATCGCAACCGGTCGAGATTGGTGTCCAGCAGGTACACCCGGGCCCCCATCCCGCAGGCCATCTTGGCGGCGTTGGTGCCCACGATGCCGCCCCCGATGATCAAAACGGTCCCGGAATCCACCCCCGGAACACCGCTGAGCAGGACCCCCTTGCCGCCGTAGGTCTTCTCCAGGTATTTGGCCCCTTCCTGGATCGCCATCCGCCCGGCCACCTCGCTCATGGGCGTCAGCAGGGGCAAGGATCCGTTCGCCTTCTCCACGGTCTCATAGGCGATGGCCACACATTTGTCCGTTATCATGGCCCGGGTCAATTCTTCCGATGCCGCAAAATGAAAATAGGTGAACACGATCTGATCCTCCCGGATCATGTCGTATTCCACCGGAAGGGGTTCTTTGACCTTCATGACCATTTCGCAGGAATCATACACTTCTTTGGGACTGGCGGTGATGGCGGCGCCGGCCTTCTCGTAGTCCTCGTCCGAAAAGCCGGATCCTTCCCCCGCCGTGGTTTCCATGAGGATTTTATGTCCGCGGGAGACCATTTGTTCCACACCCGCCGGGGTCATGGCCACCCGGTTTTCCTTTCGCTTGATTTCCTTCAATACACCCACTTGCATGAGAGGGCCTCCTTGTGTTGTCGTTTACCCCTTCGAGGAAAAATTACAGGCCGTATCGAGACATTTCCCGGCAAAGGCCACCATCTCTTCGGTGGCCTTTGAAAACTGCTCCGCCGTTCTCTGGAGGGCCGGATGCGTATTGTACTCTTCCCGTTTGTATCCGTCTTCAGCATGGGCCCTCTCGAAATAGGGCACCCGCATGAGTTTGTCCATCACCTCCTTGGGGATCGGCGCATGAATCCGGTCCGGCGCGTAAACGATCTCCTTTTCTTCTTCAAAATGGATGAGCTGATCAATGAACGGCGGCGGACAGGTCATCACGATGGCCCCGCCCGTCTTTTCCTCCAAGTGCCAGATGCGGGTTTTTCCATTGACTTTCGGACCGAGCCGCAGGGAGCAGGAGAGCATCTTGCTGGGAAGTTTGTTGTCTTCAAGGAATTGATAGGCCTTCTTGAAAATGGCCAGTTCGGCAAGTCGAACATCCCCGTCGGTCAGCTCAATGCCCTTTTCCTTGGCGAAATCGCGCAGGCCGCCCAGATCCCCATAGCGGGACTCCATGTGGGTGATGACGGACCGCCATTTGCTTAGATCCACGTTGTTCGCTTTGGCCTTTTCCAATCCTTTGGCAACGGTGCGGGCGCAATCCACCAGTTGAGGCAGGATAAAGGTCAAGGTGTTATTGGTGGAGATCCCTCGGGCGGTCAATTCTTCGATCACGTCATATCCCTGCTGGGACCCGGGCACTTTGATCATGACGTTGGGATTGAGGGCGGCCAGTTCCAGGGCCTGTTTGAGCATGGCGTCCTTGTCGAAAACGCTCCTGGGATCCACCTGACCGGACAAAAACCCTTCTTTGAATCCGGATTTTTCAAAAAGCGGGAGATACATGTCGGATCCCCGTTTGACCACCTTTTTATACAGCTCCCAAAACAGGGTTTCCTTGTCGATTCCCGGATGTGCGGCGATGATTTCTTTGGCCACCGTTTCCCAGTAGGGCGGATCATCCTGGATCGCCTGCAAAGAAAGGGGCGGGTTGGTGGTCACGCCCCGAAAGAGCTGGTGTTCAGGGGCGCTTTCGTTATACATGCGGTCGAACTGGCGCTCCAGGACCGGACGCGTTTCGGAAGTGGCTTTTTCAAGCATTTTTCGGCACCAGTTTTTAAAGATCACCGGTGATGAATCCCACCAAATTTCCATTCCAGGGCTTACATCCACCAGTTTTTCGAGCAGATTTTTTTCTTCCATCGATTTCCTCCTTCACTCAGCGATTACTGCGTTTCGACGTTTCGTCTCTTAAGGGGTTTTTACTTTTCACGGGGTCAGGTGGTATTGCCCCAATTCCACTTCAAAGACGTATTTATCCCCCCGGAAGTAACTGTAGAGGACTTCCACGGGCATGTTCCGGTCGTTGTAGGTGACACTTTCCGAATACAATGCGGCGCTGTTGGGCTTGAGCCCCAAATGGGAAGCAATCTTTTTGCTTAAATTCACCGCCCGGATCGTTTGTTCGCTTCGTTCCAGAACCACACCGAACTCCCGGGTAAAAATATCGTACATGGAACCGGTAAGGTCCATTTCCAGGATACCGCCAAAAAGGTCCGCCGGCAGGTATGTCTCTTCGTAAATCAGGGGAAGGTCGTCCCCAGAGCGCACCCGTCGAATGGCAAGGACCGGCGTACCCGGACCCAGGGCCAGATTTTTGGCCACGGTTTCTGAGGGCGTTTCCAACCCTTTTTCAAGGAGACGGGTCTTCTCGCGCACTCCGGACTGCTGCAGCTCCCGGCGGAAACTGGAAATCCGGTTCAGTTTGTGCCGGACGGGGAGCGATTCCGCAGACGCCACAAAGGTGCCCACCCCCTTGACCTTCTGCAGTAACCCTTCAGCCGTCAATTCCCCGATGGCCTGTCGCAGGGTATTGCGGTTGACGCGGCACATCCGCGACAACTCGATTTCAGACGGAAGCTTTTCGCCGATTTTGTAGCGTCCCAGCTGAATCGCCTCTTTCAGCCAGGCGCTGATCTGAAGATATTTGGGAATCGGATTCTTGGGATCAACAATGATCACGGTGCATCCATCCTTCTTTTTTCCGGTGTTCGCCCCAGGTGCCTCACGGAACCAAAACGCGGGTCCCGAAAAGGTTGCATGCGGGTGCCTATATCCGGCACAGGGCCTTGATTCGGTCTTTTACATGATCCGGCCCGAGTTCCTGATAGGGAATCTGTTCGGAAAGGCCGCCGTGGCCTTCTTTGGACGTCCCCATGCGCGCGTATGCGCCCTTGAAGCCCCTTTCCAAAAGCCAGGTGCCGAATCGGACACCGAGTCCCGATTTGATGTTTTGACTCTCCACCACCAAAACGAACTTGGCGTTGACCAGGGCCGCCATCATCTCTTCATCGATGACGTTCAGGGTGGGTTTGTTGATGAGTCCCACATGGATATTTTCGCTCTTCAGACGTTCCACGGCATCGAGACAGCGGTAGAGCATTTCACCGTAAGAAACCACCACCCCGGCATCCCCTTCCCGGACGGATTCATCCTTTCCCGGCACGAACCGGTACGATTCGTCGTAAAACAGCTCCCCGTTCTCCTTCAGGATGAACGGGGTGGCGGATCGGGTGGAAAAAACGAAGCGCAGGCCCGGATCGCCGAAGACCGCCTTCAGGACGGCCCGCATCTGCTTGGCATCGGCGGGGAAGTACAACCGGGTGCGGTCGTTTTCCGGGAGTCCGCTGTCGGCGAAAAAGTTGTTGATCCCGAAATGACACGTGTTGTCCGCCATGTCGTCCACGCCCGCGTGGGAAAAATGGGCCAGCACATTGGCCCGGTTCAACCGGGCCATGGTGATCTCGGAGACCACCATCTCCAGAAAGGCGGAAAAGGTCCCGTATATCCCTTGTCTTTGGGCTTCCGATCCAAAACCGGCGGCCACCGAAAAATTGTTCCGCTCCATGATGCCGCCGGAGACATACACGTCGGGATAGGCTTTCCGGATGTGATGCAGCCCGCAGGATCCTTCCAGATCCGAGTCCACCACAAGGACTTTCGAGGATCTGTCCGGTATTGTCTCGAGGATCTCACAGACGATCTTTCCGAAATCGTCCCGGTTTTTCCCCTGTTCCGACGTGCTGCCGAGATACACCGCGGCGGATTTCGGTTTGGCCGCCCCTCCCAGGACGGTGACGGCGTCGTGGCGACCCTTCTCCTTCAGATAAGCCACGGCGAGATCCACGGAGATGACGTCATGGGCCTTGGGAGAACCTTCGAGTCCGGGAATGCCTACGGCCATCTTCCGTTTATTCACCAGGGCCACCGGTCCCGGGGTGGTGAGCGCCCGGCGGATCCTCTGGTAAAGGGCGGACAGGTCTTCGCCCAAGCCCGTGTCCACCTTCACGCCGTGGCCTTTCAGCGTCTGTTCCACGCTGAAGCCGTTTAAATATTGGCTGGGATGTCCGGCGATGGTGACATCGTTGTCGTCAATGAGAAGCTTGACGTTGAGATTTTGGGCCACCGCGTACCGGGCGGCTTCCGCATCGCCGCCTTCCTGCTGGGAACCGTCGCTTCCGAACAGGATCACCGTTTTTTCCGGCTGGGCAGTGGCCACCCCGTTGACGTAGCTCCACAGGTGCCCCAGCCGCCCCGAGCTGAAAAAGACCCCTTGCGAATCGTCCCTTTCGGGATGGCCGTAAAGACCGCTTCCGAATTCCCGGTAATGCAGCAATGATTCAGGGGGTTTGAAGCCGTTGAACACCGCCATGAGGTACTGAATGGCAACCCGATGGCCGGCTTCATCAAAGTACACGGGGAAAATCGCATCGCTTCCCTTCATGAACCCGTCGACGATCAGAAGCTCCGGCACGATGTCATAGGCGCCCCCGGTATGCCCCCCCAGTCCCTTGGCATTGGCAAAGGCGGTGAAAAAGACGATGGTATCCCGGACCAATGCGATGTTTTCCCGGAGCCGGGATTCGTTTTCCGGCGTGAGTTCGCTTTGATCGATGGAAAAGGGCAAGGGCTGAAATGCATCCAGATCAATGGGAAATTTCATGGATCGCCTCCAATGGGTTGCTGGGTCCTATATCGGAACTTCTTTATCTTCATTCGGCCGTCCAGCTTCGGTCACCCGCTTCCGGAGTTGTTTCGTTCCGGTCGGGGTTTTGTATAATGTTATAGATGTATAGACATGGTAAAAATAACGGAAGCCCTTTTTTATGTCAAGGAAAATCCGACGGCTTGATCTAATTTTAATCAAATCGATTCCGAAATCCAACATTCGGATTTTTTCTCGAAACATTGATGTTTCCTGAAGGACCTGTTATGGACTGTTTACGTCATGACCAAATGGGGGCTGAATGTTTAAACTGGATGTCGGGTGCGGCCCGAATAAAAAAGAAGGCTATATTGGAATCGATATCCTCTCTGCCGACGGGGTCGACTTTGTCCTTGATATCACAAGGGAAAAGCTTCCGCTTCCAGACGATACGGTGGATGAAATATTTTCAAATCACTTTTTCGAACACATCAACTCTCCAAAAGAAGCGCTTGAGGAGCTGATCCGTGTTTCCGTGGAAGGTGCCACCTTCGAGATATGGACTCCCTATCTGAAATCCGACGAAGCCTTTCTTCTCGGCCACCGGCATTTCTATAATGAGACCATCTGGAAGCATATTTGCATGGAATATCCGCAGTTCTGGCTAAAGGATGTGGAGGCGACCCTGAGGTTAGACAGATTTCATTACGTGCTCAAACCGGATGCCGTCGCGGAACTGCACCGACTTCAAATCCCTTTGGGTTTTGCCCTCGGACACATGTTTAACATCGCCAGTGAAATGGGTGCCTTCATGACGGTGATCAAGGGAAAACATGCAAAAGAGATGAAAACATCTGCTCCCGAACGATTTGTCTCTCATTCCCGGCAGGGCCCCTTTGAACCACTGCCGACGCTTGAAATCCCACCGATTCGTCCCTCCCCCTGGTCAAAAATTTACCGCAAACCCGCCCGACTTTTAAGAGAGTGCTTTCTTTCCCGTGCTTCAAGGAATCATCTTTAAACGCCGTCGTGATGGAACAAAAAAATTCCAAGACCTCTTCGTCCTTACCGGGCCTCTAAACGGCAACCCCGTAGTCTTCACGGATCATCGCAAGATTGTTTATCGCATTTTCATATTTCACCTTTCCATAGGTGTAATAATCGAAGGAAATCTTGGAGATGTTGAGTTGAATCAGGCTCCATAAGAACCAGTAGATATCCGGAAAGGGTTTGAATAAGTCGATGAAAAAAAGCGTCCTCTCAAAGGCGTCCCCCTGACAATAGGTGGCGACGATCTGTTTTTCCGCCTCCCGCGGCACAAGGATTTCCTGGAACATGTCGGCGATGTCATAATACTTCGGGGCCATGCCCGCATATTCCCAGTCGATGATATACATGGCGGATGCATATTTCTCCCGGGCGTCTTCATTGATCAAAACGAAGTTGTCCGCCAAAAGATCATTGTGACACGCAGTGTATTCGGATTCCGGAATATTGATGATGCTCGCCAGCTTGACGAGGCGGTCGATGGTCCCGTCGATATCGAATTCCGGATAGCGGACCTCCAGCTTCCGGAGAATGGCCGCCATCTTCATCACTTCAATGAGCGGATTGAACACCTTTTTCAAGGTCACGCCGCTCGTATGAATTTTTCGAATCGGCTCCACGATTTTGGGATAAAGGGATGCATCCAGAAAATGCTGGTTGGTCAACACGATGGAATCCCCGATGAATTCGACGATGGTCACGCCGAGTTCGGGCATGAATTTGACAAGATTCGAACACACGCCGATCTTCGACATCTCCTGGATGGTATGGGCCTCGTAGTCCCGATTGATGAAAAGGTCGGTTTTATCCCCATAGATGCGTACCGTATAATCGCCCTTTTCGGATCGAATCCGATACAGCTTGTTGGTGATCCCGCCGCTGAGTTGCTCGATTTGAATCTCCAGGCCTTTCCATTCCGGTAGAAGATCGTAACAGATTTGCGGTGTCAGTTCCCGGTCCAACAAGGATCTTTCCGTACCCATACGCATTCCCCCTTTTCGTTTTGAAACGGTTCTCTTCTCTGATTTTCGGTTTTTTAAAATCGACAACGCGCGAAAAACCGCATATAATGCCGCCGAGCCCTTTATATAAAAAGCTTGACAAATGCAAATCCAACACGGTAGGCAGACAATGCGGGTGAGTTATGCCGCCCGCCTTCGATGTCCGGCTGAATCAGTCGCCTTTTGAAACACGCAATGCGGTGAACACATGCCTTTGCGACGCCGACACACAAAGCGAGTTCTTTCCGCGGTTTTAAACATATTTATTTTTCGCTGATGCTGTATATACATCTATATCGATCGGTCCGTTTCATGTCAAGAGGGAAAGGCGGCATGAACGCTTTATCAACCCAACACCAAAAAAGGAGGCAGGTTCAATGAAACGACGCGATTTTCTTAAAAAAGCAGGGATGGGGACCGCCGCAGTGGCGGCCACAGCGGTCAATGCACCCTACGTGATCGCGCAGAAGAAAACGACCATCAAATGGAGAATGCAAACGTATGCCGGTCCTGCCCTGGCCGCCCACGTCATTAAGCCGTCCATCGATGCATTCAACAAGGCCGCGAACGGCGAAATGATCGTCGAACTTTACAACGCGGACCAGCTGGTCCCCCACGGAGAGCTGTTCAGGGCCGTACAGAGAGGGACCATCGACGCGGTGCAAAGCGATGATGACTCCATTGCGGCGCCGGTGGACGTCTCGGTCTTCGCGGCATACTTTCCCTTTGCGTCCCGCTACTCCCTGGATGTCCCGGTATTGTTCCACTGGTACGGGCTCGACAAGATATGGGAAGAAGCCTACGCCGAAGTGAAAGATGTCACCTGGCTGAGCGCCGGGGCGTGGGATCCCTGCAATTTCGCCACTGTCCGGCCCATCAATCACGTGGAGGATCTCAAAGGCCTGAGAATGTACATGTTCCCCACGGGAGGACGGTTCATGCAGCAGTTCGGCGTGGTGCCCATGTCCATCCCCTACGAAGACGTCCAGATGGCCATCCAAACCGGAGAACTGGACGGCGTGGCCTGGTCGGGGATCACCGAAGACTATACCGTCGGATGGGCGGACGTCACCAAATACTATCTGACCAACCCCATTTCCGGCGCGTGGGCGGGATCCTATTTCGTGCACACCCCGTCCTGGGAGAAGGTGCCCGCACATCTGCAGGAGCTGTTCCGGCTGTGTATGGACAGCTCCCATTACTACCGCCAGCACTGGTACTGGTGGGGGGAAGCCCATTACCGTACCAAAGGCGGCAAGCTGAAACTCACCTCCATTCCAAAAGAGGAGTGGAAGGTGGTGGAAGACGCGGCATTGAAATTCTGGGATGAAGTGGCGGCCAAGAGCCCCCGGAACGCCAAGGTCGTCAAGATCCTGAAAGAGTATGCCAAGACCATGGAAGAAGCCGGACCTCCGTACCGGTATTAATCCGTCGGGATATTTTATTTCAGTCCATTTCACCTTCCCGGGCATCCCACCTCAGCCCGGGAAGGTGAACCTTTAATTGCCCGATGGAATCCGAAGCGGTTACGGAGGCTTCTTTTTCACCCGGTGAGAGTTCCACGCCCATTCAGCCCGGAACATTAACCCGGTCATTGCCTTAAAGGAACGCATATGCCAAAGATCATCAAAGCGTTTGTGCGCTGCACCGATGCCACGAGCACGGCCGTGGGCCGATTCGCGCAATACATGGTGTTCGCCATGATGGGTATTTTGCTTTTTGAGTCCATCTCCAGGACCCTGTTCAACCGCCCTCACATCTGGGTGGTGGAAATCGCGCAATTCCTCATGGCCGCCTACTACCTGCTGGGTGGCGGATACTCCATGATTCTGGAAGGACACGTCCGCATGGATCTTCTCTACGGACGATGGTCCACGAAACGACAGGCCCTGGCGGATGTGCTGACGGTCCCTCTTTTAATTTTTTACCTGATCTTTCTTCTTGTCGGCGCCATTTCAAGCATTGATTACGCCATACGATATGGCCAGGTGAATTATACCCCCTGGGCGCCGCCTTTGGCTCCGATCAAGATCATCATGGCCATCGGAATCCTGATCATGCTGCTCCAGGCCATTGCCACCTTCTTCAAAGACCTTGAAAAAGCCAAAGGGAAGGAATCCTCATGAGTCACGAACTGATCGCGCTTTTCATCTTCTCTTCCATGATGCTGATGCTCCTTACCGGGCAACGGGTCTTTGCCGCCATCGGCGGCGTGGCCACCTTGTTCGCCCTCATGTTGTGGGGGAAGGGCGCCTATGAAATGCCCTTTAACGCGAGCTTCGTCCTTTTGAACTGGTATCCGCTGCTCACCCTCCCGCTGTTTATCTATATGGGGTATATGTTTTCCGAGTCGGGCATCGCCGGTGATCTCTACCGCATGTTCCACGTATGGATGGGTCCGGTCCCCGGGGGATTGGCCGTGGGGACCATCGGCTTGATGGTGGCCGTCTCCGCCATGAACGGATTGAGCGTGGCGGGCATGGCCATCGGCGCCAGCATCGCCCTGCCGGAAATGTTGAAACGAAAATACGACAAAGTCATGGTCACGGGGGTCATCCAGGCCGGGAGTTCCCTGGGGATCATGGTGCCGCCCAGTGTCGTCCTGGTGCTTTACGGCATGATCGCCCGTCAACCGGTGGGCCATTTGTGGATGGCCGGTGTCTTGCCCGGGTTTCTGCTGGCCAGCTTGTTCGTCCTATACATTCTCATCCGCTGCAAACTTCAGCCGCATTTGGGACCGGTCCTGCCCATAGAAGAGCGGCGGCTCATTTCCTGGGGGGAACGATTCCGCCTCCTGCGGGCGGGCATCGTCCCGCTGGTGATCATCTTTTCCATGACCGGCCTGTTCCTGATGGGGATCACCAGCCTGGTGGAGTGCTCCGCCGCGGGCGCCGCGGCCACCACTCTCGCCGCCGCGGTGAACCGTCGACTGAGCCGCCGGGTCATCGAAGACACCCTCCGGAACACGTTGAGCGTGAGCTGCATGTTCATGTGGGTGATCCTGGCCGCCCTTTGCTTCGGGGCCGTCTTCGACGGACTGGGTGCCGTCCATGCCATCGAAAACCTGTTCATCAAGAAGTGGGAACTCAGCCCGTGGCACGTGCTGGTCATGATGCAACTCACCTACATCCTGATGGGTATGTTTCTGGACGATACGGCCATGCTCATCATCGTGGCGCCTTTGTATGTGCCGCTGGTCATCAAGCTCGGTTTCAACCCCATCTGGTACGGCGTGCTGTATACCATTACCTGCCAGATCGCCTATATGACGCCGCCCTTCGGCTATAATCTCTTTTTGATGAAGGCCATGGCGCCGCCGGAAGTCTCCCTGGCGGACATCTACCGTTCCATCATCCCCTTTGTCTTGGTGATGATGCTGGGACTGGCCATCGTCATCATCTTCCCGCAACTCGCCTTGTGGTTGCCTGAAATCTACTTTGCAAGATAAATGGACCGGTGATATTAAAGGATTGACAAAATGAAGCTCCCGGATGTCCGGATAAAAAAAATTCTGTACGCCACCGACCTTTCGGAAAGCGCCGTTCACGCCTTTGCCTATGCGGTGAATCTTGCCCATACCTATGGCGCCGGCATTACCATCCTTCACGTCATGGCCGAGTTTCCCGGGGAAAATTTCATATTGAACATGATCCATACGGACACCTGGAAAGAAATCCGGCGGCGGTATTATGCGGAGGCCCGGGAAGAATTAATGGACGAGAAACGGGACCATCTCGCATTGAAAGACGTCCTCCAGGCCTTTTCCGATACGATCCAAAACGGCGCCCCGAACCAGACGTTTTCCACCGATGAAATCATCATCAAAAGCGGACCGACGGCCGAGATGATCGTCGAAACCGCAAAGAAACGGCGCTGCGATCTCATCGTCATGGGAACACACGGTCAAAGCGCCCTTGCCGATGTGCTGATCGGCAGCACGGCTCGATGGGTCGTACGACACTCCACCATCCCGGTTTTGGTGGTCCGTTTACCGGACTAATCCCTGAGCGGACGTTCGGCCGGTGATGAAGCAAAATTGGTCCGGGCCTATATGCACAAACGGCTGATCCCCTTCACCATCCTTTGGGATTTCGACGGGACCCTGCTTCCCTCCGATCCTTACGACAGCGAACATACCCTGCTGCTTTCCGGCTTACAGGCATCCGGGGAGAAATTGTCACCCTCTAAGCGCATCGTGGCCAACGCCATCATTTTCATGGACCGCCGACAATGGATGGGGCCTGCGTTCAAAAAATATTACGCCTGGATCCTTTCAGGGACCCCCTTGAGCCGCATTGAAGAGGTCTCGAAACGATTGGCCCGAAAAATAAGTGACGCGGATCGGGCCGCCCTCCGGTCCCTTTTCAATGCCGGGCACCCCATGATGATCATCAGCTGCGGGACGACGAATCTGATCGAACGCATCCTGGATCTTGCCGACATAAAATCGTGCTTTGTGCGCATCGAGGGAAACCGCCTCCTTTCCGCCGATGGACGGATCACCGGCATTGAAAGACGCATCATTCACCCTGCCGACAAGTTAAAGCCGGTGAGAGAACAATGCCTTGACGCCGATCGGGTCATTGCCGTGGGAGACGGATACACGGATCTTCCCCTCCTTGCCTGGGCCGGGGTGCCGGTGCTGATGGATCGATCCCGGCGAAAAGGAAAACCGCGCACTTCGGGCCGTTACCATGACATTGCGTCCATTCCGGAGATTGTGGGGTTGATCGACAGGCTGTCCGCAAAGACCGGAAGGGGCCCGTCCCGGAGAAAGGAAAAATGAAACAAACGGCGCTGGTCGTGTTCGACATGGATGGCGTACTGGTGGACGTTTCCGGGTCTTATCGGGACACGGTGCGCCGGACGGCACGATTGTTTTTCAAAGGGGCGAGGGGATGGGAATCACTTCCGGAGCCCCTTTTCCCCCTTTCGGATCTGGCCCGTGTCAAGCACCGGGGCGGGCTGAACAATGACTGGGATTTGACGGCCGCCGTCCTCAGCATGTTATGTTTTCTCGTGGAAGACCTCTCCCCGTTTTCGGCTCCGGATCCCTGGCCGGAATACCGCCTCCGGATTTCCCGGGCCAACGTGATCGCGTTGGCCCGGTTTTTAAAAAACACGCCTTTCCCCCTGAGCCGGCTCATGGAAAAAACAACGGGGACCCTTCACGATTTTGTAGTGGCCTGCACCCCCGGGGACGTGGGAAGCGGAAACATCATCAAGCAGATCTTCCAGGAAATTTATCTGGGCCCCGGCCTATTTAAAACAACCTACGGCCTGTCGCCCCTTGTGTATCATGGAGAGGGACTGATCGACCGGGAGCGTCTTTTGATCGATCCCGAAACCCTGGAACAGCTTTTTCGACGCCATATTTTGGCCATCGCCACGGGCCGTCCGAAATCAGAGGCCGATCATCCCCTGCATCGGTTCGGTGTGCGGCGATTCTTCTCGGCCGTCTACACCCTGGACGACTGTTTGGAAGCGGAAAAAAGACGCTTGAATAACGGAGAAGAAAGCGTCTCTTTGAGCAAACCCCATCCCTTCATGTTGGATGCCCTGGAAGCCGCCGCTGGAAAGGATGCTTCACGATTTTACTACCTCGGCGACATGCCCGACGACATGATCGCCGCTGCGAGGGCATCGGCGCCCTTTGCGGGCATCGGCGTTACGGTGGCTTCTTCCGATAAAGCCGGGCTAGCCGAAGCGCTTCGAAACGCCGGAGCCGCTGCGGTCATCGATGACTTCCGCCTGCTTCCGGCCCTCTTGGATTCCTAACGGGCGAACCTAGACTTCCGCCGTCAGTCCTTTCAGGCGCCCCCCTGTCTTGAGGGAGACGATCTTCAACACGCCCAGCATGGCCAGCACAATTAAAATGATGCATGTGCACATGGCGTTGGCGCTCGCGGTCCAGCCGTCGTTGTCCAGCATGATGATTTCAATGGCCGCCAGGTGAACCGTCGCCGAGACCAGGAAAATAACGGCGCTGATGGTGGTCATGGATCTCATGAAAAAATAAAGAAAATTCTGGAAAAAGGCGACCCGGGAAAGGGGAAAGATGATTTTAAAAAAGGTTCGAAAGGTATCCCCGCCGAGACTGATGGATGCCTCCTCGATGGAAGGATCGATATTCCGCAAATTGGAAATGCTGGATAAGATCCCCAGGGTGAAATTGCAGATAATGATATTGATCACGATGATCCATGGTGTTCCATAAAAAAAATAGTGTGGCTTATTGAAGGCCAGGATATATCCCAGCCCCATGACCAGGCCCGGTATGGCGGCGGGCATGACGGAAAGCAGGTAAACAAATTGTTTAAAAAACGGCTTCCGCGTTTCCATGACATACGCGGCCACCAGGGTGAGGAAGGCGCCGGCGATGCCGACCACCAGGGAGACCCATACGCTTGTCCAGAGGGCCGAATACCCGGCGATGGAAGGAAATTGGTAATGCTGAAGCGTCAGAGACCAGTCATAGGGCCAGACCTTGACAAAGGATCCGAAGACGACCGTGACGAAAATCACGATAATGGACAAGGCGATCAGACTGCAAAAGGTGCTATACCCGAATTTTTTCAAAGGTCTTGACGGCGGAATCACCGGTTTGGCCGCACCGCTGATCATGGAAAAGGACTTTCGGGAAATATAATAGTTCAGAACGAAGGCCATGAGGGACGGCACCAGTAAAATGATGCTGATGGTGGCCCCCAGGTCGAAACGGTACAGATTGGTGACCTGGGCGTAAATTTCCGTGGCCAGGACATTGTAGTCGCCGCCGATGACCACCGGATTCCCGAAGTCCGTGATGGTCAGGTTGAAGGTCAATGCAGCGGCACTGAAGATGCCGTACTTGGCTGAAGGGAGCGTAATGCGGGTAAACACCTTGAAGGGGGTGGCCCCCAGGCTTTCGGCGGCCTCGTCGAGGCGGATGTCCACCGCGGAAAGGGTCGTATATAAAATCACGTAGCTGTGCGGAAGGCAGTATAGCACTTCCGAGACAATAATGCCCGTCGGACCGTAGATGCTCCAGTCCGTTTGAAGGAGATGCGCCGTGATCAATCCGTTACGCCCGAAAAGATAAATCAGGGCAAGCGCCTGGACGATGGATGGGGCCACCAGCGGCATCATGATGATATTCCGGAAAAAGCCTTTCCCGGCGATGGTGGTCCGCGTCATACCATACGCGAAAAAGAAGGTGATGACGGTGACAATGATCGTGGTGGTAAACGCCACATAAAGGCTGTGCCACAGCGCCCTCAGGGTGTAGCCTGTGGTGAAATATTTTTGAAAATTGTCGAGGGTAAAATTGGAAAGGGCGAACTCGCCCCCTTTGAAAAAGCTCAGCTTGAGAATGGCCGACAGGGGAAAAAGCATGAAAAAGGAAAGGAGCAAAGCGATGAAGATCGTTACGGCCGGGATGACAAACCGATCGACTTCCATCCGCAGGGGCGAGACCTGATATCGCCCCAAAACGTCGCTGCCGTTGGAATTTGACGCCATATCTGATCCGTTTTCCGGGAGGGTGACCATGCGGTTTTCTTAAATGAGTTTTCTGAAGCGTTCCGTGTAAATGTGAAAGGCGTCCGGAGGAAAGTAAAGCCGGATCGGATCCCGGCGTTTCAGGTTGCGCCTGCCAAACTCCTTTTCGGAGATATCCACCAGCATCTCCTCGTCTTCCAGCATGAAGGTGATTCTGACCACGGCGCCCAAGAAGTTGATGACCTCCACGTGCGTTTCGATAATGTTTTCGGGGATCAAATCCTCCGGAAGGTCTTCCGATAAAAGCACGTCGATGTTTTCGGGACGAATGGCCAGGTAGACCGTTTCGCTTTCAATGGATTCGATCCCGGATACGGCGATTTTCCTGGAGCCGAATCGGACGCGGCCGTCTTCTTTTTTGCCGGTGATAAAATTGGAGGTTCCCACAAAACCGGCAATGAAGCTGGTTTTCGGTCTTCTGTAGATCTCCCAGGGAGAACCGATCTGGCGGAATTCCCCGTCCCGCATGACCACCACACGATCCGCCAGGGCAAGCGCTTCTTCCTGGTCATGGGTCACGTAGATCAAGGTGATGCCGAGATCTTCCTGGAGGCGCTTGATCACGGTCCTCAACCGGATACGGATTTTGGCATCCAGAGCACTCAACGGTTCGTCTAACAGAAGGATTTTGGGTTTGATGGCAATCGCCCTGCCCAGCGCCACCCGTTGCTGCTGCCCCCCGGACAGCTGGGACGGATAATGGTCTTCCCACCCCACCAGGCCGATGAGCCCCAGTATCTCTTTCACCCGCTCATCGATCCGTTTTTGGGGGACGTTCCGCATTTTCAGTCCGAATGCGATATTCTGGCTCACCGTCATGTTGGGAAAAAGGGCATAGGACTGAAAAACAATGCCGAACTCCCTTTTTTGGGGGATGACGTTATTGATGACCGCGCCGTCATAGAGGATTTTTCCGGAAGTGATTTCTTCAAATCCGGTGATCATCCTCAGGAGGGTGGTTTTTCCGCATCCGCTCGGACCCAAAAAACATAAAAATTCCGCCGGTTCGATCTCCAGGCTGACGTTGTTGACGGCGACCAGGGAACCGTAGTGCTTGCTCACATTTTCCAGGATCAGCTTTTTCGACATCTTCGCCTGGTGTTCTCCTTAAAAAGGGGTTTGGAATACTCAAAACGGCCGGTAAAAACGGCGAAACGTTTGTTAGACATATTCCGCGCGGGGATCGCCTCATCAAGTCCCCGAAAGGATCGATGAGGCGATCGGGGGATCCCCGCCCTTGAGGGCGGGAGGTCTCTGTTTACTTCAAGAAAAGATTTTGCCACACTTCCAGGATTTTCTCCCGGTTTTCCGACTGCCAGGGAAAGTCCATGGGCGCGAGCTTTATGGTTTCCAGGGCCGGCAGGTCTTCGGGTCCGGGAATACCGGGGTAGGTTACGCCGAGCTTGAAGGTGGCATAGCGCTTCATGGCGCTCTGGCTGATGGCCCAGTCCAAAAATTTCATGGCGGCCGTTTCATGTCTGGCGCCTTTCAAAAGGGCATTGGCTTCCAGTTCATAACCGGCGCCTTCTTCGGGCATCACCAGGGCCACGGGGAACCCTTTTTTCTTTAAAGAAGAATAGACAAAGGCAAAAGAACACCCGATGGCATACTCGCCGGCGGCCGTGAGCTTGGCCGGTTTCGAACCGCTTTTGATGTACTGGCCCATATTTTTATCCAGCGCTTTTAAAAAGTCCCACGCCTTGTTTTCTTCCACGGGCTTGTTCTTATAGTCGGGGTCCAGAAGCACCAGGAGGCTGGCGACCTGGAGGAATCCTGTTCCGGAGCTGGCCGGGTTGGGCATGATCAACATTCCCTTATAGGCGGGGTTGAGAAGGTCGTTCCATCCCTTGGGCATGGGAAGGCCCTTTTCCTCCAGGACCTTTGTATTGGGAACGAAGGCGGCGGCGTACAAATCAATGGCGGTCCAGTAGCCGTCGGGATCTTTGAATTTGGCGGGAATTTTATCCCAGCCTTTGGGCTTATAAGGTTTCAACATGCCTTTGGGAACGAATTCGGACATGTTGGTGACGGCCCATCCCCAAATGCAGTCGGCCTGTGGATTCTCCCTTTCGGCCAGCATCCGGGCACCGAGCTCGCCCGTAGACAACCGAATGGCCTGAATATCCAAATCCGGCAGTTCCTTCTTGGCCAGCTCGAGATAATCCACCACCTCTTCGCTTTCCAAAGAAGTATACACGACGACCTGGTCTTTTGCCGCCGCGCCGGTGACGGCTGCGACGATAAGGAGCATGACACAAAGAACGGACAAAATCGCTTTTTTCATTGGACGCCTCCTTTGGTTGAATGGGAAGGTACGCGTTTGAACGGGAATTATAGATGAATAGACATCTATCATCTTATAATTGAAAGTCAATAAAAATGTGGTTCGCCCCTTTCTTCATGCGTCCTTGGCTGCCGTCACTCCGGGATTTCTCCCACGCCGGAAAGCACATACCGGGGCTGATAGGCGTAATTTTGAAGATCTTCCCGGGCGGTCACCCCGGAAAGCACCAAAACGGTATCCATCCCCGAATGGATTCCGGCGATGATGTCGGTTTCCATGCGGTCCCCCACAATGGCGGTCTCTTCACGGCTGCACCCCAGCATCCTCAAGGCATGCCGCATCATGAGGGGATTGGGCTTTCCCAAAAAGTAGGCCTTTTTTCCGGCCGCCAGTTCGATGGGGGCAATAAGGGAGCCGGTTCCCGGAACGACCCCTTTTCCCATGGAATCCGTCAGGTCCGGGTTGGTGCCGATCAACCGGGCCCCGGCACGCACCAGGTTGACGGCTTTTTCGATTTTTTCATACGAATAGGAACGGGTTTCGCCCACCACGACGTAATCCGGATTTACCTCGTTCATGGAAAATCCCGCCTCATATAAGGCGTTGATGAGTCCGGCTTCTCCGATGACGTAAACGGAACCGTTGGGCCGCTGAAATGCCAGGAAACTCGCCGTGGCCAATGCACTGGTGTAAAAATGCCCCGGGTCCACGTGAATTCCGAGCCGGTCCAGTTTCTCTTTAAGCTCCCGGGGAGAGCGTTCACTGCTGTTGGTCAGGAATAAAAACTGTTTTCCCTTTGTCTTGAGCCAGTCCACAAATCGGTTCACTCCCGGCAGCAACCGATCGCCATGATACAACACGCCGTCCATGTCGCAGATAAACGCTTGCTTTGCCCGCAAGGATTCCAGTCCCATAGGGTTTTCTTTCCCTTTATCGAAACGGCGGTTCGAAGGGGTCAATCCGGCACATAATATAAATTGCTGGCCACATAGAGGGCGATGGAAAAAAGACAGGCCAAAACCGGCGTGAGCCCCCATCCGATCACGATATTGCCGAGCATCCGCCGGTTCACGGTCTTAACGCTTCTGAGGATCCCGATCCCCAGGACAGCCCCCACCGTGGCATGGGAAGTGGAGACCGGAACACCGATCCAAGTAAAAATATGGACCGTCACCCCCATGGCGAGCACCACGACCAACGCGGAATAGGGATCCACCCGGACCAGGCGCCTTCCCACCGTCTCCATCACCGGCCGGCTGAAGGTCAAAATCCCCAGGGCGATACTCAGGCCGCCGAGGAGGGTGGCGTTGAACACCGTCATGGAACCGGCGCCCACGAAGACCGCCGAGACGTTGGCCACGTTGTTCGCCCCCAATGCATAGGCACCGTAGGCGCCGGAACAGATCAGGCCGATTTTAAGCAGCCGGTCGGACTGGAAGAGGTTCAGATTCATTCGATTGTACACCGCCCCCAGGAGGGGGTACAGCAGCATGGCGATGAGGGCCCCTCCAATGGGAGTGGCCACCCAGCAGGTGACCACCTTACCCAAACCGGACAGGTCGAGCCGTTGGCTCAGGATGCCGATTCCCAAAATCGCTCCCACAACGGCCTGGGACGTGGAGATGGGAAGCCCCAGAAGGGTCATGAGCGTCACCGTCAGGGCGGCCGCCACGGAACAGATCACGGCCTTCTTGAGGTCGAACGCCGTCAATCCCTGCAAGGTCTCTATCCCGGCCCGCCCCTCCAAGAGGGCGCCGGTGACCACGAAAACGGCCCCGATCACCGCCGCGGTATAAAACTTCACCATCCGGGAGGAAACGGCCGTCCCGAAGGCATTGGCGGCGTCATTGGCGCCCAGGGACCACCCTAAAAAAATCCCGCCGAGAAAAGAGGTGATCATACACGCCGTTTCATATTGATAATATTGATCCGTTTGGACACGCGATCCGCCTGATCCGAAATTTCACCGATTTGAACGGTGAGGTCTTTGAGCTGCAGTTTCAAAAAAGGGGTGATCCCGGATTCGAAGAGTTTGGTGATCATCCGGCGCTCGATACGATCGCAATGGCTTTCGTGGGTGTCGATGATATTGAGCAGCTCCCGGATGCTTTCATTTTTTTTGAATAAGGCGACCACCTGTCGCCGCATCAAAACGCAGCATTCCAGGCTCAGCCGCACCAGGTCCTTTAGGTCCGGCATCAGGAAATCGGGGATTTCCAGTTTTTGGGTCTGAATAATATAAAGGATCCGTTCGAACAGGCGGGGGATGGTATCGATGGCTTCCAAAAGCCCCATGATATCCCCCCGGGCGTCGGGGATCAGGGTTTTGCCGTACATCAGGGTCTTGATCTCCTCCCGGATGTCGTCCGCCTTGGATTCGTATTTGTGCGTCCTGTCGATGAAAAACTCGAAGTTTTCGCAAAACGGATTGTCGATGCAGGCGTTGAGGGCTTTTAAAAAATTTTCCTGGGTGCGTTCCACGTTGTCCAGGTAGTCATAGATGAGCGCCTCCACCCGGTGTTCCTTTTTAAAGAGAAAGCTGAGCATCGTGAAACGTCAAACCTCCGGTCTAAGATGATACAAACGCTCTTACACCATAAAACCCTTTATTTCAAAAGAAATTCGGAGCCGACGCCGGCCCCGAGGAGCGTTCTTGCGGTAAAGACGGAACCGAAAAAAATGCGGGAAAATCCCGCCGACTACCGGATAACGATCCAGAAGAGGCGGGCCGTATTGGCGCCCGGATTCCGCCACCCTTCGGGCGCTGCGCGTGTAAAGGAAATCACATCCCCCTCCCGGCAGGAATAGTCCCGTTGCTCCCATCGAAAAACGGCTTGCCCTGAAATGACATACCCCATTTCTTCCCCTTTGCAGGCCAGGAAATGGGTGTGGATTAAGGCATCGGGGAGAATCTCCACGAGACAAGCCTCTCCTCTTCCATCGAAATCGATGGGGGTCAGCCGCCGGATGTGGATCTTTTCCAAAGGGCCCTTGGGCTTTATTTCCACGGCTTCGGAAGCCTGAAAAAGAACCCGGTGGGGCATCACTCCCGCTTCCCCGAAAAAAGAACGGACATCCACCCCGAGGACATCCGCCGCTTTGATGAGGGCGGACAAGGACGGATACATCTGATGGCTTTCCACCTGGGAGATGCTGCTGGGCGTCACCCCCACGCTTCTGGCCAGTTCGGCCTGGGAAAGCCCCCGGCGTTTCCGCATCTCCCGTAACCGCCCGCCGATATCCAATCGCCAGGTGGTTCCTTTTTCCGTTTCGATGCGCACCGCCCCATCTTTCACCCAATAGACATACGGCCGATTCTGGGCCTCCAGCGTGCGCTTTTCAGCCTTGAGAAGGGTCATTGAGGTAACGCCCCGTTTCACGGAAAGGGAGATGGCCACCTGGGCGATGCGGTTGATTTGGGCCCGCAAGCGGGACGAATGGGCATGTTTTTCGAGAACCCAATACGCAATGGTGTTGAGTTCATACAATCGCGGGCAGGAATGGGCGTAAAACCGGATCACGGCCTCTTCGCTTCCCCATAGTTCCTGCATGCCGGTCAAGCTATCGAAAACCAGACGTACATCGCCGGAAAACCCGGAATGCACCGCGTAAAGGGCTTGCATTACGGCATCCGGGTTCCCGGGATTTTCAATGGGCGTAATTCGGCACGGGCGTGATTCCCGCCCTTCGTAAAATTTCAAAAAGATATCCGAGCCGGCACCCTTTCCATAAGAAAACGCGTCCAGGATCACAAGCCGGTCATAACGGGCCAGATTCCCCAGCTTTTCCGTGAGGTTCCTGGGAGACCGGTCAAAAGCAACGTAAATGACGGCCTTTTTTTGTGCTTCGGAGATCCGGATAAAATGAACACAAAAGATATCGGCCAGGCTCCCCGAGTCATCATGCCAGACCACGTTGTCGCCGATATACAGGCCGTTTAAAAGCGTGTCGAGCTGTTCCACTCCACACGGCACGCCCTCCACATACGGCATCGTATCGTTCATGGGCCGCTCCTTTTTATTCTGGATACGGCGCGCCCTCGGCAATGTCAATGGGAAGATCGATGCACCCTCGCGTTTTCCATTTGAACTGATAATTTAATGGAAAACTTAATTATAACTTGACATCACCGTTTTTTACAAATAGAGGTCCGGTTCAACCGCGTCTTCCACAAGGGGGTGGAAGACCGGCGATTTTTTGGACAAAGGCGTCTTTTTCCCTGTTTTTCCTGGGAAAAGGCGCTTTTTTATTGCGGCGATTGTAAGATCGCTTCCGTGGATCCCGTGTTGATGGAATCGTAAAAGGGCCGATTTCGTCCGCGCTGCAACCCTTTTTACGATCTTGTCCTGTTTTAAAAGCCCCGATTTGAGGCGGGATTGCGGGAAGCGTTCCGGGGAATCCAAATAACAAGGAGGCGTTTTAAATGAATCTGCAACAGCCCAATTCCAATGAGGCCCTGCAAACCAAGAACCGTTCCCGGAGCGTTGCCCCCCAATCCGGCATCTGTTCCCGGTGCATGGACGGGTGCAAGGGGAACTGTGACATGTTCGTCACCACTTTCCGGGGGCGGGAGCTTTTGTATCCTTCTCCTTTCGGGCAAGTCACGGCAGGCTCAGACAAAGACTATCCTGTGGACTACAGTCATCTCAATATCATGGGATACGCCATCGGCGCATCCGGTATCGAGGCCGACCCGGACCACGCGGTCTTTCCGAAGGTCAGTACCGAAACCTGGTACGGCGCCACGGAAAAAATCAAAATGAAGATCCCCATTTTCACCGGCGCCTTAGGGAGCACGGAGATCGCCCGGAGCAACTGGGAGCAGTTCGCCGTGGGCGCCGCCATTTCAGGAATCAGCCTGGTGTGCGGTGAAAACGTCTGCGGCATCGATCCCGATTTACAGATCGATAAAAACGGAAAGGTGGTGGAATCTCCCGAAATGCGCCGACGAGTGGAACAGTACCGCCGTTACCAAGAAGGTTACGGCGACGTCATGGTTCAGATGAACGTGGAAGACACGCGTCTGGGGGTTGCCGAGTACGTCATTGAAAAACTGGGCGTGCAAACCATCGAGCTGAAATGGGGACAAGGAGCCAAGAGCATCGGCGGCGAGATCAAGGTGGACTCCCTGGAACGCGCCATCGATCTGAAAAAAAGAGGATATATCGTCACGCCGGACCCCACGAAAAAATCGAACCAGGAGGCGTTCCGGGAGGGGGCCATCAAGGAATTCGAACGCCACTCCCGGGTCGGATTTCTCAACCAGGATGCCTTCATGAAAGAAGTGGACCAGGTCCGGAAACTGGGCGCCAAGCGGGTCACCTTGAAGACCGGGGCCTATCCCATGCGGGAGTTGGCCATGGCCATCCGCTGGTCCTCGGATGCCAAGATCGATCTGTTGACCATCGACGGTGCCCCGGGTGGTACCGGTATGAGCCCATGGCGTATGATGTGCGAATGGGGAATCCCCGCCATTTACCTCCATTCCATGGCCTACGAACTCTGCCTGCGCCTGGCCCAGAAAGGGGCGTGGATCCCGGACATCGCCTTTGCCGGGGGTTTTTCCGCCGAAGATCACATCTTCAAGGCCCTGGCCCTGGGCGCCCCTTTCTGCAAGGCGGTCTGCATGGGACGGGCCCTCATGATCCCCGGAATGGTGGGGAAGAACATCGAACGGTGGCTCAAAGGGGAAGACGGCGGCCTGCCCTCCACCGTGTCCAAATACGGAACCACCAAGGAGGAAATTTTCGTCACCTATCAAACCCTTCGGGATCGCCATGGAAAAGAGGCGGAAGCCTTTCCTCTGGGCGCCATCGGTGTGTACACCGCCAGTGAAAAACTTCGGGTCGGCCTTCAACAGCTCATGGCCGGCGCCCGTAAATGGCGCACCCACCTGATCACTCGGAGGGATTTGGCGTCACTGACCGAAGAATGTGCCAAGGTCACCGGTATTCCTTATATTATGGATGCTTACCGGGAAGAGGCCTTGGCCATCATCGACGACTAATTTTTGCCTCTTTTTTTTCCGGCGGGCCGGTTCTTGTCGACCCGCCGGTTTTTTTTTGATAATGGCACCGTTTTATAAAACGAACACAACCGGATCCCATGCAACGCACGTTTTTTGCCTTTTTCGCCCTGTTTACGGCCGCCTTCATTTTAATGATGGGCGGCGGGGTATTGGGGACCTTCCTCAGTTTGAGGTTGGCCGTGGACGGATTTCCCGAAACGACCATCGGGTGGGTTATGGCCGGGTTTTATCTGGGTCTGGTGATCGGTTCCTTTATCTGCCACCACCTGGTGGAAGCCGTGGGGCACATCCGGTCCTTTTCCACATTCGCGGCGATCACGGTCAGTGCCGTCATGCTGCAAGCCCTCTGGATCCATCCGCTTTTTTGGTGGATCCTCCGCCTGGTCACCGGGATCTCCATGACAGGGCTTTATATGGTGATGGAAAGCTGGCTCAACGAGTATGCGGAACCGGCCAACCGGGGAAGGATCTTCGCGGTGTACATGGCGATTTCCTATCTCGGATTGGCCCTTTCCCAGTTTTTCATCGCCTTTGCGGAGATCCGTGGTCACGAACTCTTTTTTGTCATCGCCATCCTCTTTTCCCTTTGTATGGTCCCGGTTTCCACCACCCGATCCATTTCCCCCCAACTCCCACCGGTCACCCGGTTTGAAATTTTCAAGCTGTTTCGAAGGGCCCCTTTGGGGATGTCCGGCTGCCTGGTGGCGGGTCTTATCAACGGGAGTTTTTATACCATGGCGCCGGTTTTCGGCCTGGGAACAGGGTTTTCCACGTCCCAGATCGCCTGGTATATGAGCTTGACCATCTTCAGCGGACTGTGCCTGCAATGGCCGGTGGGAACCTTTTCTGACCGTTTCGACCGCCGGGCAGTGCTGTCGGTCCTCGGTTTCATGGTGGCGGGGATTAGCCTCTTGCTCACCCTGGCCGTTTCCCGTTATACGTTTTTGGTTTTTGTCATGACCGTGCTGTATGGGGGACCGGGTTTCAGCATCTATCCGGTGTCCGTGGCGTATGCCCAGGATCAATTCAAACCCCATGAAATCGTGACGGTGAGTTCGGCCCTGATCCTGTTTTACGGTCTGGGCGCCGGTATCGGACCTCCGGCCGCATCGGGGTTGATGCGGCTTTTCGGACCCCAGTCCCTCTATCTGTTCATCGGCGCCGTAGGAGGCACCTTCGGATTGCTGGTGTATATCCGCCGGCGTCAAAAACCCCTGGCCCGGCCCTCCATCGTTCCCACCATTCCGGTTCCGCGGACGTCGCCCGTGGCCGTCTCCCTCGACCCGCGGGTGCCGATGACGGAATCAGAGCCGGAGTATCAACCCGGGGCTCCAGGGGCGTGAAACCCTACCTGTCTGTGGCGTCCCCCGCCCTAAAGGTGGGATTCCCCAGTAAGGTAAAGACCTGTTTTGATAAGATCGTAAAAAGGCTTTTGTGAGCGGCATTCAAGCCTTTTCGGAAAAAGAGAGGCAATGGGTTGAGCGTTAAAAGTCTCAAGCTGTTTGAGGTCCCGCCGGAGGCGGGATGCCGAGTTCTTGAGATTTAGTGAAACCCTTTGAATCTCCCGAAAAGGGTTGCGGCGCGAACAAAATCAGCCTTTTTACGACTTCATCTTGTTTGATCCGAAAAAATTTTATGGTATAGAAGATACGGCTACACAACGGATCTGAAACAAAAGAATAGGGGATGGTTTCGCCGATGTATCGGTCTGGAAGACGTTTCATGGAGCGCCTGGGTGGGGAGACGGATATTCTCTCCGGCATCGAGGAGATTTGCATTCTCAACGCCGTACGGATGGCCGTCTTTAATCTGGTGGGTGCGGCCCGCTCGGCAACCTTCGGTGTCTTCGACCAAAAACAGCGGGTCTATGTGACGCAAAAGCGAGACGGCTTTTTCGAAATTCTGAATTGTACGGGGAATATTTCCATTAAAGAGGGAAAACCGATCGCCCATGCCAAAATCATCCTTTCGGATGAACAAAACCGAATTTTCGGAGGGCATCTTTTTTCCGATACCCTTTTGTTTTACGGAGAGCTGTATCTCGAGGAGATGGAAGGGTCTCCCCTTGAACGACAGTACGACGAATCCAGCGGTCTTTTTCTGTGGCCGTTCGACCAACGCGATATCCTGTTTCGCTCGACCTGATTAAAGGAGGCGCCATGCAGATCACCATCAACAAAACGCAGCAGCCGAAAGCCCGTCCGGACGAGTCCCGGCTGGGATTCGGGACCCATTTCACGGGCCACATGTTCCTCATGGACTACCACCCGGATCAAGGGTGGCACCACGCGCGCATCACGCCCTACGGACCCTTGTCCTTGGATCCGGCGACGATGGTGCTCCATTACGGGCAGGGCATTTTTGAAGGGCTCAAGGCCTATCGGACGGATTCAGGGAAGATCCAGTTGTTCCGGCCCCAGGAAAACTTCAAGCGGCTCAACCGCTCTGCCCGGCTCCTATGCATGCCCTCCATCGACGACGCCTTTGCCCTGAGGGCCCTGAAGGAACTGCTGGTCCTGGAAAAAGACTGGGTTCCCAAACAGCCGGAGACGTCTTTGTACATCCGCCCCACCGTCTATGCGGCGGATCCGTTTCTCGGGGTCCGGGCGTCTTACACCTACCGCTTCTTTATTATATTGTCGCCGGTGGGCGCCTATTATGCCGAGGGGTTCAACCCGGTGAAGATTTGGGTCACCCGGGACCGTGTGCGCGCCGTCCCCGGCGGCGTCGGAGAAGCCAAGACCATCGGCAACTACGCGGCCAGCCTCCTGGCCGGTCACGAAGCCCATGAAGCCGGATACACCCAGGTCTTGTGGCTCGACGGCATCGAACGGAAATATATCGAAGAAGTGGGCTCCATGAACATCTTCATCGTCATGGACGGAAAGATCGTCACCCCCGCCCTTTCGGGGAGTATTCTTCCCGGTATCACCCGGAACTCGGTAATTCATCTGGCCCGGTCCTGGAACCTCCCCGTGGAGGAAAGAAAAATCTCCATCGACGAAGTGATGGATGCCCACGCTTCCGGACGCCTCACGGAAATCTTCGGGTCGGGGACCGCGGCGGTGATCTCCCCGGTGGGGGAAATCCGGTACGGGGACACGGTGATTTCCATCGGGGACGGCCGGGTGGGTCCTGTCTCCCGCCGCCTCTATAAGGCCTTGACGGATATCCAGTACGGCCGGGAAGACGGTCCGATCGGGTGGATCGAACCGGTCGTTTAACACAGGGATGTTGCAATGACGGATGCTTCGACAACGCGTCTTCACCTGCCGACACTGATTCAAAAAATGCAGGACGAGGGAATCCCCGAAGTCGCCGTCGATACCTTTTCCCGATATTATGAACGGGTGGTTTCCGGGGAGAGCGGGATGATCTGCGACGCCGACATCCGCCCCCTGGAACCATCCGATATTCAAGACCACAACGCCCTTTCCGATTTTGCACCCGCCGGTAAAGAGGCGTTTTCCCGGGCGGTTCGGATCGTTTTGAACGGCGGCCTGGGGACCAGCATGGGACTTTCCTCCACGAAATCCTTATTGTGGGTCAAAGAAGGACTGTCGTTTCTCGAAATCATTTTCAAACAGGCGGCGCACCAAGGCGTCCGTCTGGCGCTGATGAACTCGTTTAACACCGACCGGGAAACCCGCGACGCCATCCGACGGTTGCAACCCCCGGTTCAGCCGCTGATCTTCCTCCAGCATCGGTTCCCCAAGATCCTCAAAGAGACCCTGGCACCGGCGTCTTGGCTGAAAAACCCCGAATTGGAATGGAATCCTCCGGGGCACGGGAATGTCTACACGGCGCTTTTTTCATCGGGGACTCTCGATCAGTTGTTGAATGACGGCATCGAATACGCGTTTATCTCCAACTCGGACAACTTGGGTGCGGTGATGGACGCATCCCTTCTCGGGTATTTCGCCCATAAGGCGTTTCCCTTCATGATGGAAGTGGCGGAACGCACCCCCACAGATATCAAAGGGGGACATCTTGCCGTCCGCCGGCGGGACGACCGCTTCATTCTCCGGGAAGCGGCCCAGTGTCCCGAAGAAGAACGCGCCGCGTTTCAGGACATTCACCAGTATCGCTATTTCAACACGAACAACATCTGGGTGAACTTAAGGTTCTTAAAAGGCGTCCTGGAGCATGACCCCGTGCTCCCCTTGCCGCTCATCCTGAACGAAAAACCCCTTGATCCCCGGGACGAGACCAGCCCCAGGGTCTACCAGATTGAAAGCGCCATGGGTGCCGCCATATCCTTGTTCGACGGGTCCACCGCCGTTTGCGTGCCGAAAACCCGCCTGATCCCGGTGAAAAAATGCCAAGACCTTCTCCTGGTTCGATCCGATCGTTATCTGCTTACGGCAGAAGGACGGCTGATCCCGAATTCCGAATGTGGGACGGCCTCCCTCTCCGTCTCTTTGGATCCTCGCTTTTACAGTAAAATCGATGATTTTGAATCCCGCTTCGCCCAGGGAGTCCCCTCCCTTTGCGAATGCAACGCCCTGACCATCCGGGGAGACGTGCGATTCGAAGGTGGCGTCAAAATTGTCGGTGCCGTGGTGATCGAAAATCGAAGCCCGGGGCAACGTGTAGTAAAAGCGGAATCGGTGGTGGACCGGGATTTGTTTTTCTAACCCCCTTTTATCCCTGCCTGTAGCGCCTGTAGTAATCCATCACCTTTTTTACATAACGTATCGTCTCTTGAAAGGGAGGCACTCCCCGGTTGCGGTCCACCGCCTCCGGACCGGCATTATATGCGGCCAATGCCAGATGGATGTCGCCGTTGAAGCGGTCCAGCATGGATCTGAAGAATCGGGTTCCGGCCAGAATATTTTGTCGCGGATCAAAGGGGTTTTTGAGATGGAGAAGGCGGCAGTTTTCCGGCATGATCTGCATCAATCCTTGGGCGCCCTTGCGGGATACGGCCCAAGGGTTGAAATCCGACTCCACTTTGATAATGGCCCGGACCAAATTCATGTCCACCCCGTGGGTCTCGGCGGCCTCCCGGATGTAGGCCTCATACGGCATCCCCGCCGGGATGGGTCTTCCGGCACCGTCTTCCCGGAAATACACGGTATAACCGGGTGCTGTGGGGACATTCGAAAAATGGACCACCCCGTTTTCATCCACAAACCGATAGATGTCGGCTTTTCCCGGTTTTCCGGCAACACCGCTGAAAATCAGAAATAGGGTGCCGATGATCAGGAGGCGGCGCCTTTTACCTGTTCTTCGATCCATTGTAGAAACGGCAGATTCCCTTCGGAAATGGTGAAACTGATGATGCACGGACAATCATAACTGTGCAGTTTTTTAACTTTTTCCATGAGTTTGGGGAGCATTGTCCGGGTGGTTTTTGCGATGAGCACCGTCTCGGTCTCCGTTTGAAGGGCATTTTCCCAATAATACATGGATTGCATACCGTCGATGATGTTCACACAGGCCGCCAGTTTGGACTGCACCAGCGCCTTTCCGATGCTTTCGGCTTCTTCAAGGCTTCCGGTGGTGATATAAACCCATTTTAATTCCATCGAATCCTCCAATCCTCTGAAAAGATGCAATATTTTGAAATCCGTGGACGGCGTTTTTCCCTTCAGGGGTTGACGAACATGGGCTTTTTCCTTACCGGGGAGCCCCGCCCTTGAAGGGCGGGCGGGCTCCACAAAGCCGTCACGCTTTAAAAAGGGACAGTTGGATTTGCCGCCTCCTTGTGTTTTTCTTTTTTTCTTGAACCTCGTTTCGTTACCGGTTTCCTGGTTTGTGTCGCTTTTTTGGAAAAATGGGGGGTCTTTTTCTTTTCCGCGGTTCCTTTTCCTTTTCGGTTTTCCTCCGGAAAGGTTTCTTCTTTCCTGAGGGTGAACAAGGATTGTTGTCCTGAGAGAATGCTCCGTTCGGCATCGGAAAAAATACGAATGGCCCCATATTCTCCATCGTATCCGGGTTGGATGACGATGTCTTCGTTCCGCATCCGCCGCATCGCCTCTTTAAGAAGGGGAATATCCGCCGCATCGAGTGCATCCAGGGGGAGACGATGAAGTATGAATAACTCCGGACCGTAGGCTTCGATGAGTTTATGATGCATCTTTATCACCGCCTTGGACGCCGGACCCACATTCACAATTTCGGCAAGGATTTCGACAAGGGGCAGCAATCGATGAAATCCAGGCGCCGCTTCGGGCTTTTTTTCCGTTTTCCGATCCGCCAGTTCATCGACGCGATGGAGTACCCCCAGCGTCAGCGGTCCTCCGCATTCCGGGCAGCGGCCGTGATGTTTTCGGGTTTCTTCGGGTTGAAAGCGGATTCCGCATTTCCGGTGACCATCCAGATGATATTTGCCTTCCTCCGGAAAGAATTCAAGGGTTCCTTTGAACCGGGTTCCCTTTTGATCCGCCAACGCCGACCGTATTGCGGAAAAAGAGATTTCGGTATCGAATACATTCGCTTCCCGGGCGATTTTTTCCGGTGAATGCGCGTCTGAATTGGAAACCAATCTCAATCCATCCAAATCCGACACCCGCCAGTTCATTTTCGGATCCGAAGAAAGCCCTGTCTCCAAGGCAAATATATGCGGTGTCAAATCCTCAAAACAGGTTTTGAGGTCGTCAAACCCCGATTTGGATCCGAAAAGGGAAAACCAGGGGGTCCATATATGGGCCGGTATGAAAAAGGCCGCTTCCGCCGCCTCGAGGACGATTTCCAACAGATCCCGGGCATCCAAACCAAGGATGGGTCTCCCATCGGAACGGATATTCCCGATTTTTTCCATCTTTTGGTTGAATTTTTGCGCGGTCTCAAGATCCGGCAGGAAAACCAGATTGTGGTTTTTTCGAACCTTTCCGTCTTTTTTATAAATATTGCTGATTTCGCAGGATAAAATAAAAAAAACAGGTTGCCGGCAAGACGGAGGAACGTGTTTTTCGGCCGCTTTTGAAAGAGTTTTGTTCAGTTGAAACAATCCGTTGGGCAGGGGGACCAGCTTTTCATGAATTTCTGCAAACCAGGCGGGGTGGGTGAAGTCTCCCGTGGCGACCACCGCCACCCCTTTTTTTTGGGCACTGATATGAATGTGCTCCAGATCAAGCGTTTTTGCCGTTGCCCTGGAATATTTGGAGTGAAGGTGAAGATCCGCGATAAATTGCATGGTCTCTTATTTTCGTTTGGATGCTTCTTTCATCGACAGGCGGTTTCCAGTATCCCGGCAATATGTAAATAATCGGATCTGTTTGTGTCAATAATAAGAGATACGGGTGATTCATTCCGGAGAAAACCAAAAAGGCCTTGATATCTTTTCTGTTTCGGTATATATGTGATCATATCGTTTTATGAATACTACATATTGTGTCTTATTGCATGCGGCGCTTTAAATTGATGAAAAAATGTCGACAACCAGCGCGCAGTGTGTCGATTTCGGGCGGGTTTTTCAACACGGGATTTGAAACTGTTTAAAACCCGTTGCATATGAACATCCAACCAACCGTTTCGTGTGCGTTCAATTCGCAGAAAAAATGAATTTTTTGAACTGGTTAAAAAAATATTATCCCTTTTGATACGGCATTATTCTTATTTTATTTAAAAGTTAACGAAAAAAGGAATACGTCATGAGAATCACCGTCAATAAGAGGGATATGACCGAAATTTTGTCCAGGATTCAAGGGATCACCGGTCGAAAGAGCGGATTGGCCATCACCGAAAATGTTTTGATTAAAGCGGATGACGCCACGATCACCATTACTGCCACCGATCTTGAAACCGGTTTTAAAGGGATTTATCCCGCCTCGGTGGAATCCCCCGGCGCTCTGGTCTTGAACTCAAGAAAACTATATGAAATTACAAGAGATTTTCCTACAGAAGAGATTATTTTGCAAGAGGTGGAAAACCGCTGGATTCAGATCGGGAATCACAACACCTTATATCGTATGGTGGGAATGAATCCGGACGACTTTCCGGAAATTCCCCGTCTGGAAGAAGCCGCATATTTTCATATGGATTCATTGGAATTCAGCCGGATGATCGATCAAACGGTCTTTATTTATCCCCCTCCGGATAACCGGCGTCCGCATACCAACGGGGTCCTTTTCGAAAAAATTTTAGAAAAGGAACGTGTGCTTCGAATGGTTTCCACGGACGGGAGCCGCTTGTCCTGCGTGGACTGTTTGATGAAAACCGATTTTGATTTTCCTTCTGATACCGCCGTATTGGTCCCGAAGGCGGGACTTCACGAGGTGCGGAAAATGCTGAGCGAACAGGAATCGGTCCAAATCGGATTCATGCGCAACCATTTTATTTTAAAAAAGGAAAAAGAAACCGTATTGATCCGTCTTCTGGAAGGGAGTTTTCCGAAATATCAAGAGATTCTCGAAAAAGGGGGAAGCCGCGAAATTTTAATCAACCGGCAATTCTTCTTAATGATGCTCAAGCGGATGTCCATATTGTCTTCGGATGCCTATAAAGGGGTTATTTTCGATTTTGAAAGCGGGAAACTTACGATTCAGACCACCAATCCCGATATCGGAGAATCCAAAGAGGACATGGATATCCCCTATGATGGACCTCCCGTACAGGCGGTCTTTAATCCCCGATTCTTTATCGATTCGCTGGGGGTGATGGAGGAAGAAGAGATTGTGTTGCGTATCAAGAGTGCGGATAAACCCTTTTTTATCGAAGGGAATAAAGACAAACGATTTATCTGTGCGATTATGCCGATGAGGATTTGATGGAAGAAAACAAATACAATTATAACGAAGACAGCATAGAGGTTCTGGAAGGGTTAACGCCGGTCCGCCTGAGACCGTCCATGTATATCGGGAATGTGGATATGGAAGGGCTCCATCACCTGGTTTACGAGGTGGTGGATAACAGCGTGGACGAAGCGATGGCCGGTTATTGCAATCAGATTCATGTCACCATCCATGCGGATAACAGCGTCACGGTGGAAGATAACGGCCGGGGCGTGCCGGTAGGAATTCATAAAACCGAAAAAGTCCCGGCGGTGGAAGTGGTTATGACCAAGCTTCATGCCGGCGGCAAATTCAACCACAAGTCTTACAAGGTTTCCGGGGGACTTCACGGTGTCGGTGTTTCGGTGGTCAACGCCCTTTCCAGCCTCTTGGAGATCAAGGTGCATACCGGTGGAAATATTTACTATCAGTCCTATGAAAGGGGGAAAAAGACATGTGAATTGACGGTCATCGGAAAGACCAAAAAACAAGGCACCCTCATCCATTTCAAGCCGGATACGCAGATTCTGGCCACCGATAATTTCAACTACGAGACGCTCTCACGCCGGCTTCGGGAACTGGCCTTTTTAAACAAGGGGTTGAAGATCGTCATCGAGGATGAACGCACCGAAAAAAAAGAAGAATTCCTTTATAAGGGGGGAATTCGATCCTTTGTGGAATATTTGAATAAAAGACACGTACCGCTGCATCGCCCCATCGTGATTGAAGGGGAAAGAAACGGATGCCAGATTGAAGTGGCCATCCAATACAACGACACATATGTAGAAAAATTATTATCTTTTGCAAACAATATCAATACGATAGAGGGTGGATTTCATTTAGTGGGATTCAAGACGGCCCTGACCCGGGCCATCAACCAATACGCCAGCAATGGAAATCTGCCCAAAAATCTTCAGGCCAAAATCACCGGTGACGATGTGCGGGAAGGTCTTACCGCCGTCATCAGTGTAAGGGTTCAATCCCCCCAATTCGAGGGCCAGACCAAAACCAAGCTGGGGAATACCGAAATCAAGGGATTGGTGGAATCTTTGGTGAATGAAAAACTGGCCGTTTTTTTCGAGGAAAATCCAGCCGTGGCCAAAAAGATCGTGGCCAAGGCCGTGGATGCGTCCCGGGCCAGGGACGCCGCCAAAAGGGCCAGAGACATCGCCAGAACCAAGGGATCCCTCATCGACGCCGCGCTTCCGGGAAAACTGGCGGATTGTCAAATTTCAGAGCCCTCCCAGAGGGAGATTTTTCTCGTGGAGGGCGACTCGGCGGGGGGGAGCGCCAAACAAGGCCGGGATCGACGGTTCCAGGCGATTCTTCCCCTGAAGGGAAAGATTCTCAACGTGGAAAAGGCGCGCTTCGATAAAATTTTAGGCAGCGACGAAATCAAAAACATGATTACGGCTCTTGGGACCGGCGCCGGGCAAGAAGAATACGATATTGAAAAAATTCGATATCATAAAATCATCATCATGACCGATGCCGACGTGGACGGGTCCCACATCCGCACCCTTCTGTTGACCTTTTTTTACCGGCAACTCAAAGAGATTATTGCAAAGGGATACCTCTACATCGCACAACCCCCGTTGTTTCGGGTGGGAAAGGGAAAAAGCGAAGTCTATCTCAAGGATGAAACCGGGCTCACCGACTATCTGTTGAAGAAGGTATGCGACCAGAAACGGGTGGTGGTGGAACACACCGGTGAAACCATTGAGGGCCATAAACTGTATGTGCTCCTCGGCCACATGAGCGCCTACTTTGCCGCATTGGCCAAGATGGAACTGAGGGGAATTCCCCGGAACTTGGTGGAATTGCTCATCAAGCACGGTGTCGCCGATAAAACCTTTCTTTCCGATCAAGAAAAAATGACGCAACTTGCCGCCTGTTTGTCCAAGGAGGGGTTTTATTTAAAGTCCATGGACTGGAACGAAAAGCGGCAAACCTTTGAGGCGCACATGGAACCCGCAAAGGCGCAAGACGGTGACCCGACGGCGTCTGCCCAAAACGATTCCCATTCGATCAAGATCGGAATGAGCCTGGTGTATTCGCCCGATTACCAGCAAGGCGTCAATGCCGGAAAAGCCCTTTTAAAACAAGAAGATGCCCCTCTTTTGGTGTTCAACAAAAACAAAGAAGGGGAACCTATCCGCATTGAAAACAAAAAAGCCCTTTTCGAACACGTGATGAGTGATGCCAAGAAAGGGTTGGTGATCCAGCGCTATAAGGGCCTTGGGGAGATGAACCCCGAACAGCTGTGGAAGACGACCATGAACCCCGAAACCCGGACGCTCCTTCAGGTCAAGGTGGAAGATGCTGTTGAGGCGGACGAGATCTTCACCATTTTGATGGGGGACGATGTCGAACCCCGGCGGGAATTCATTTATAATCATGCGCTGGAGGTCAGCACCCTCGATATTTGATCCAGCGCGTCATTTAAAAAATCCCCATTTTTCATAGGGGGAGAAATGAAAATTCATCAAATCCACGCCAGGGATCTGCCGGATTTGTGGTTTCAGGCGGTCCATGACATTCTGGATGAAGGACGGCGATTTCAGATCGACCGGGGATCCTATGCGGGTCAGACCCGGCTGGAATACGATTACTTTATCGGACACGTGACCTATCCGGGAACCCCGCCCCTAATCCCCGATATTCCCCCGTCTTGCGGGATTCCCAATCCAGTGGAACAGGATTACATCTACGGTGGGCCCGGGTATGACCGGGCCTACATCGAGTATCTCATGTCGCCCAGAAGGGAACCCGGAGAATCGTATACCTACGGTGAACGGTTGACCCGGGTACCCATCACCGGAGAAAAGCTTCAGTGGTGGAACGCGGACGAGACCGATATCATCGACAAGCGAACCATCGACGGGAAAGTCCTTTTTCAGGAAGAAGACCGTCTTTTCTTGAACCAGATCGAATGGGTGATCGATACATACCGGCGATTCGGCGAGCGAAACAACCAACTGGTCCTCCAGGTGGCGCACCCTTCGGACCATACCCTCCTGGACCCCCCCTGCTTGAGGCACATCGACACCCGGGTTCAGGACGGGGCCTTGTATTTTTTTGTCTATTTTCGGTCCTGGGACCTTTGGAACGGGCTTCCGGCCAACCTGGCGGCCATTCAAAACCTTAAAGAGTATATGGCCGCGGAAATCGGCGTCAAAGACGGAGAAATGATCGTGGAAAGCAAAGGGTTGCATTTGTATGGCTATGCAGAGGAGTTGGCCAAGCTCAGGTGCCTAAGAGTTTAAAGGCGCGCAAACAAAGATGCCAACCGAACCGCTTCCCCCAATCCCCCTCAAGGCGGCGCGTTTAAGGCGGGATCGAGGTCGAAAAGATCGTAAAAAGGAAGGCGATCTGAATATCGGGAGGGCACCACAAAAAGGGTTTTGCAAATGAAAAAAATCCGCATCCGCATCCGAGGAAACGAAATACCGGCCACCCTGTACGATACCCCGACGGCACAGCGCATTCTGGAGGCCCTTCCCCTGGACGGGCGCGTTCACGTCTGGGGGGATGAAATTTATTTTTCGATCCCCCTGATCCTGGATTTAGAGCCGGACGCCCGCCAGGACGTCCACGTCGGGGAGCTGGGATACTGGCCCCATGGGCCGGCATTTTGCATTTTTTTTGGCCCGACGCCGGTCAGCACGTCGGAAGCCCCCAGGGCGTTCAGCCCGGTGAATGTATTCGGAAAAACGGACCAAGACGCCCGTGTCTTGAAAGGGGTTCCAGGCGGAGCCGAAATCCAGGTGGAACCCCTGTCCGGCTAGCAACGGTTTTATCCCGAGTCGTGAAGACGAAAAAACCCCCGCCGTTGAGCGTGGCCCTCATCTCTGCCCCATGGCCCCTGTATCATCGACCCTCCATTCAAATCGGCAGCCTCAAGGCCTACCTGAAGGCGCGTTTCCCGGATATTGCCGTGAATGCCCATCACGCATATCTGCAGATCGCCGAAGCGGTGGGATACCCCGTATATCAGGCCCTTTCAGAACGGACGTGGCTGGCGGAAAGCGTATATTCCGGTTTGCTTTTTCCCGAAAAGAAAATGGAGGCAAAAGACCTGTTTCAACGCCAGGCCCGCGGGAAACCGGGTCTCAAGGGCATCGATTTCGCCCGGCTCGTGGCAACCGTGGAAAAGGAAACGGAAAAAATCCTTTCACACATTTCCCTTGAAAGAATGCAACTCGTCGGGATCTCCGTTTGTCTTTGCCAGATCAGCGCCTCCTTGTATTTCATCCGGCAGATCAAACGCCGGGTTCCCGGAATCCGGATTGTTTTGGGGGGTTCCACTTTTTCGGGCCTTTCCGGAGAAGCCCTTTTCCGTTTTTTCCCCGAAATCGACGACCTGGCTCATGGAGAAGGGGAGCGTCCCCTGACTAGCATCGTGGAGAGCCTGATCCGAAAGCGGGAGGGAAAGGAAAGCATTTCTTCCATTCAAGGGGTCACACGCCGGGATGATCTCCAAAGGAACGCGCCGCCGGCATTTGATCAGGTCTCCGCCCTTAAAGACCTCCCGCCGCCGGATTATGAAGAGTATTTTTCCCTTTTAAACACCTTTTCCCCGGGAAAGCGCTTTTTTCCCACCCTGCCCCTGGAGATGTCCCGGGGGTGCTGGTGGCGGCGGCAAGCCAGAACCGTAAAGGATGGGGGTCGGGGGTGTGCCTTTTGCAACCTGAACCTCCAATGGCGGGGATACCGGTGCAAGGATCCCGAGCAATGCGCCAAAGAAGTGGCGCGGGTTACACAAAAGCACCGGATCCTTTCCGTGGCCTTCACGGACAACATCCTCCCCATCGCCGCCTCCGGCGCCCTTTTTGACGCCGTGGCCTCCCATGGAAAAGATTACCGGCTTTTTTGTGAGATCCGTGCCGGCACCCCCAAAGCCCTTCTGGAAAAGATGCACCGCGCCGGTGTGAGGGAAGTGCAAGTCGGCATTGAAGCCCTGAGCACCCCGCTTTTGAAAAGACTCAACAAGGGAACCACGGCCCTCGAGAACCTGGAAATCATGAAGCATTGCGAGGCCCAGGGGATTAAAAACAACTCCAACCTCATCCTTTCTTTTCCGGGAAGCACAAAGGCCGACGTGGAGGAAACCCTGAGGCTCTTGAACTTTGCCGCCCCGTTACGCCCCTTGCGGCCGGTGACCTTCTGGCTGGGAAGGGGAAGCCCGGTTTTTAAGAATCCCTTGTCTTTCGGCATTTCCGGGGTGAAAAACCATCCCGGTTACCGCCGATTGTTTCCCCGACACATGGCCGACGAAATCCCCTTCATGATCCAGACCTATCAGGGGCGTCGGGCAGAACAGAAAAAATTGTGGCGCCCGGTGCAGATACAGATAAGGCAGTGGGAAAAAGAATATGCGCGCCTGCATGAAGGCCCGACACATACCCCGATTCTGGGTTATTCGGACGGCGGGACGTTTTTGATTATTCGGCAGCGCCGGAGTGAAGGGCCGTCTTTGAATCATCGTTTGGAGGGTCTTTCGCGAAAGATTTATCTGTTTTGCGACACGATTCGTTCCGTGGAGGATATTTTGTTTCATTTCAACGGATTGTCGAAAGAACGGGTGCTTACCTTTTTAAAAACGATGGTTAAAAAGCGACTCATGGCCAACGAAGGGGCGTTTTATCTCAGCCTCGCCGTGCGTATTTGACAAGAAAACGCCTCGTTTTTATGATAAAAAGAATGAAAACGTAAAAAGACAGGTTTTGTTCACGCCGTGCAAAAACCAACAAACGGATTTAACGGAGGAAGACATGGTGAGGATGCGGAAAATAGGGGTGCTGGGGATGGTGGTCTGCCTTGGGATGGTTTTGGCGGGCATCGGGTGGGCCGGTCAAAACGGGATGCGGTATTCCATCATGGTGACCAAGTTCGAAAACCGCTCGGGTTGGCATGGACATTGGGACCTGGGAGATGCATGGGGCGCCGTCTTGACGGACAGCCTGAATGCGACCGGCCATTTCATCGTCCTGGGGGAAAAAGACATGCGCCGGGAAGCCATGGCGGAACAGGATCTGGCCGCGAGCGGGAGGACCGCCGGCGGCGGCAAACAGGTGGTCACCGGCCAGATGACGCCGGCACAGCTCCTCGTCAAAGGGGATATCACCCACTTTGATCCCGGGACCAGCGGGGGCAAAGGGGGCATCGGCTTCGGCGGCATTCGAATCGGCGCCGGGGGCGGGACTTCCGAAATCAATGCGGTCATGTACATCATCGATTCGAGCACGGGACAGGTCCTGGCCTCGAAAAAATGTTACGGAAAGGTGACCAAGACCGGGCTCTCGGTGGGCATCTCCAAAGGCGGCTTTTCAGGGGATGTGGGGGGGTTCAAAAAGACCAATGCCGGCAAAGCCGTCGAACAGGCCGTGGACGAAGGGGTGGCGTATCTCATTTCCATGCTGGATGAAATTCCATGGACCGGGGACGTCATTATGGTCAAAGGGCAGAAAGTGTACATCAACCGGGGCGCCCGGGAAGGGGTCACCGAGGGACGGGTGTTCCAGGTGGGAAAACTGACGACCATCCGGGACCCCAATACGGGAGAAATCCTGGATCAGGAAGTGGAGACATCCGGTAAAATCCGGGTGACCAATGTCAAGGAAAAGCTTTCCATCTGTGAAATCACGGAAGGAAACGTCCAAAAAGGGATGACGGTGTCCCTCGCCAAATAAGAAACCGCTCTGCGCGTTTGCGGACCCGCTTGTCGGAAACAAAGGAGATTCCGTATAACGGCGGGTTTCGCGCAGGGATGTGCGCCCGCCCATTCGCTTTTTACCCGTGATGAAGAGGCGTTACAGCCTCACGGTGATGTAATATCCCTGGTTCCCCCGCTGCAACAGGATCACCACCGAGGGTTTCTGGCGGTATTGGATGACGGCCTTCTTGAAGTCCTCCACATTGCGTACCGTTATTTCATCGATCTGCCGGATAATATCCCCGGGGCGGGCGCCGATCCGGGCGAGTTCGGATCGGGGGTCGAGCCAGGAGATGACGACGCCTTCGGGGGCCCCGTTTCCGGAATCGTTTTGACGGGAGGCGTCCCGGTTTTCCACACGGATCCCCAACCGCCGGACGGCCAACGCCTCCGCCATTTCCGGCGGAAACGGCCGGGTTGTCAGGGAAACCCGCTTTTCGGTGTTTTTCCTCAGGATGCTCAGGGAAACCGTTTCCCCCACGGCAATCTGCTTGACGGCGGCCTGATAATCCTCGGTGGAACGGACCTTGTGCGGTCCAACAGCGAGGAGTACGTCCCCGGGATGGATGCCGGCCGTTTCGGCCGGACTTTTTTCCTCCACCGCTTTCACCAGCACGCCCTTGGCATGGGGCAGGCCCAGATACCGGGCAATCCCTTCGTCCACATCCTGGACCACGATCCCGATCCACGACGGGACCACTTCTCCGTACCGGATGAGATCCTGGACGATGCGTTTGGCCCGGTTGATGGGAATCGCAAAGCCGATCCCCTGGGCCTTGGCATAGATGGCGGTGTTGATCCCGATCAGTTCCCCGTGGATATTCAAAAGGGGTCCCCCGCTGTTCCCGGGGTTGATGGAGGCATCGGTTTGGATGAAATCGACAAAAACCCGGTCTTCGGTGCGCAGGCTGCGGTGCAAGGCGCTGATCACGCCGGTGGTGACCGTGTGGCTGAAACCGAAGGGATTCCCGATGGCGATGACCGTTTCACCGATGAGAAGATCATCGGAATTTCCCATTTGAACAGAAGGAAGCGCGCCGGCGGCGTCGACACGCAGGACGGCCAGGTCCGAGTCCGGATCCGCCCCCACGATGGCGGCCTTGAATTCCCGTTCATCCATGAGGGTCACCGAAACGGTTCCGGTCCGCGCGATCACGTGGGCGTTGGTCAGGATGAATCCCCGCTCCCCGTCGATGATCACCCCGGAGCCCAGACTGGTCCGCTTGTAGCGGCGTTCAAATCCAGGGTCGAAAAAATCCTTGAAGAAAGAGTCAAAGAAAGGATCCATGGGAAATCCGGAAAACGGATTCCGCCGGGAACGGACTTCGTATTCGGAATTGATGTTGACCACCGCCGGCGCCACCCGTTGCACCGCCTGTACCACAGGGGTTATCCTTTCCCGGGCGACGGTTCCGGAAGACAGGAATACGGCGGCCAGCAAAACCGGCAGGACAACAACAAGGGGTCGCCGGAAAAGGGAAAAACAGGAAATTTCCTTTGGCAACAAGACGGTTTTCCTCTATAACACCGGAAAAAGGATACGCGTAAACCGCAACGGTGAGTATATTCCCCGCGGCGTGCAGCGGGGAAATTCAATATCATGGACGACACGAAGATTCAAGACATCCTTCCCTTTCTGGAGCAGCCCAGCCGCTATCTCGGGACAGAGACCCATCGTTTCCGAAAGGACCGCCGCCGGATTCGCCTGCATATGGCGCTGGCGTTTCCCGATCTTTACGAGATCGGAATGTCCCATTTCGGGATCCAGATTTTGTACCACATCCTCAACCAGGATCCGCAGATTTTCGCCGAAAGGGTTTTTGCCCCGGGAGAAGATCTGGCCCGGCGGCTGAACGCCGAAGGAATCCCGCTGACCACCCTCGAAAGCCGGACCCCGCTGCATCGCTTGGATATCGTGGGGTTCAGCCTGCTTTATGAACTCAACTACACCAACGTGTTGTATATGCTGGATCTTGGAAAAATCCCTTTTCTGTCCGCGGATCGAAGCGCTGGTGATCCTTTGGTGATCGCCGGCGGCCCGTGCACCTGCAACCCGGAGCCGGTGGCGGATCTCTTTGACGCCATGGTCATCGGTGAAGCCGAAGGCGTGATCCAAGACATGGCCCGGGTTTGGTTGTCCTGGAAAGACGAAGGAGATGGCGGGCGGGAATCTCTTTTGAAGCAGTGGTCTCAAATCGAAGGCGTATACATTCCCTCCTTTTACCGGCCGGTATACGATGCAAAGGGCTTTCAGCACCTGGAACCCCGGGACGACAAGGGCGTGAAAACGGAAAAAATCGTCCGCCGGGCCGTGGTGCCCGACCTGACCGCCGCCCCGTTCCCCCTAAACCCCGTGATGCCGTTCGGCAAACCCATCCATGACCGGCTTCGGTTGGAGATCGCCCGGGGGTGTACCCGGGGGTGCCGTTTTTGCCAGGCCGGTATCCTCTACCGGCCGGTCCGGGAACGGTCCCCCGAGGGGCTCTTGGAAATGGCCCAAAAGAGCCTTTCTTTCACGGGGTATGACAATGTGTCTTTGCTTTCTTTAAGCACCGGAGACTACTCGGCCCTGGGGTATCTCATGGAACACCTCATGGATCGGTGCGAAGGAAAAAAGGTGGCCCTTTCCCTGCCTTCCTTTCGGGCAGGCACCCTGACCCCGAAATTGATGCAGCAGATCCAGCGGGTGAGGAAAACCGGGTTTACCATCGCCCCGGAAGCCGGAAGTCAGCGATTACGGGATATCGTGAATAAAAACCTGTCCGAAACCGAGATCCTTGAAACGGTAAAAAACGCCTTTTCATTGGGCTGGCAGGCCGTCAAACTCTATTTCATGGTGGGACTCCCCTTTGAAACCGACGCGGATCTCGAGGCGATCGTGAGTCTTGTTCAAAAAATGAACAAATTCACCGGCGCGAAACACCCAAGGGGAAAGGGGAAGCGGGCGGTGCATGTGAGTGTGGCCACCTTCATTCCAAAACCGCATACCCCTTTCCAGTGGGCGTCCCAGACGTCTCTGGACGGGGCCCGGGAAAAAATCGATTTCCTGAAAAGGGTGCTGCGGGATCCCCGAATCCAACTCAAGTGGCAGAATCCGGAGGTCAGCCTCCTGGAGGGCCTGTGGGCCAGAGGAGACCGGCGCCTTTGCCGGCTTTTGATCCATGCCTATCAACAGGGGTGCCGTTTCGACGGATGGACGGATCATTTTCGTTTCGACCGGTGGGAGGCCGCCGTTGCCCGTACGGGTATCGACATCGATTTTTTCACCACCCGGCGCCGCCGCCTCTCGGAACCGCTTCCATGGGATCCCTTTGACATGGGCGTGTCCCGGCGGTTCCTCGAGGAGGAATGGGAAAAGGCCCAAAAGGGCTTTTCTACCCCTGACTGCCGCGGAGGGGAATGCCATGGATGCGGGGTCTGTGACTTTGAAACCCTTCAGCCGAGAATCCATCCGCGTACGGCACTCGATGCGCCGAAAGAAACACGCCCGTCAAGGTCTGAAGAAAGGGCT
>Ga0068713_1000336_pt1 | contig 88842 bp, 74 predicted proteins | sample MTBAKSrepl2MetaG_FD_62223 | JGI IMG/M metagenome (GOLD analysis project Ga0068713, IMG submission 62223) | Enrichment culture microbial communities om Arthur Kill intertidal strait, New Jersey, USA, that are MTBE-degrading - MTBE-AKS2 (Arthur... | ecosystem: Environmental > Aquatic > Marine >... | reverse complement strand
TTCCGGCTCGTGGCGGAAGCGGATGCGTCCATAAAGGTCATCATCCGACCCCAGGAATGACGGTTGTTCGGTACGGAAAGGCGGACGTGCGCGGCCACCGCCGGGACGCACTCCAAGGCGGAGGCAAGGGGCGCATTTCGGGCAATCGTTGCATGGGGGCGGACGACAATGGTGAACGGAAAAGGAGAATGGTGGCATGCCCGAAGTTGACAGACCCGGGAAAGACTACTGTGTGGACGTTCCGGCAAGATGCGATGGCTTCTTCCTGAAGGGTGCCCAATCCCTCGATTGGGGGATGAAAAACCGTCTTTCCCATATTTTCAACCCCGTCAGCGGTCGAACGGTGATGCTCGCCGTGGATCACGGGTATTTTCAGGGACCCACCACGGGCCTGGAGCGCATCGACCTCACCATAGTGCCCCTGGCCCACTATGCGGACACACTGATGCTCACCCGGGGAATCCTGCGAACCAGCATCCCCGCTTCCTTCACGGGGGGCATCGTCCTGCGGGCCAGCGGGGGACCGAGCATTCTCAAGGAGCTTTCCAACGAGCGGCTTGCTGTGGACATGGAAGATGCCATCCGCCTCAATGTTTCGGCCATGGCCGTCCAGGTCTTTATCGGGGGTGAGTACGAAACCCGGTCCGTACAAAACATGACCCGCCTGGTGGACATGGGAAATCGTTACGGGATTCCCATCCTCGCCGTGACGGCCGTTGGAAAGGACATGGAGCGCGATGCCCGCTACTTCCGGCTCGCCTGCCGCATCTGCGCCGAACTGGGCGCCCACTATGTGAAAACGTATTACATCCCCGAAGGCTTCGACACGGTGGCCGCATCGTGTCCCGTTCCTCTCGTGATGGCGGGGGGAAAGAAGATCCCCGAGCTGGACGCCCTGCACATGACCCACAACGCCGTCCAGGAAGGGGCGGCGGGTGTGGACATGGGGCGCAACATCTTCCAGTCCGAAGCCCCGGCGGCCATGATCCAGGCGGTGCGTGCGGTGGTCCACGCCAAGCTCGGGGTCAAGGAAGCCTACGAGATGTATCTGGAATTGAAGAACCGTCCCAAGACCGCGTGAGGGCTGTCCACTCAAGGAACATGCCCCCGGGGAGGATGTGGGCCGTTGGAAGACCGGTGGGACATACACAAGGACCTGGGCTCCGGGCCGCTGCCGGAGAGTCTCATTTCGCCGGTGGACGGGGCGGAAATGGTGCTGGTGCCTCCAGGTCCATTCACAATGGGTATCAGCGAACAGGAGCTCTTGCAGATTTTTCTCCTGGACCAGCGGCAGACCCCCGTTTTTGCCACCGAAGTGCCCGCCCGGACCGTGGAGCTTGAGACGTACTACATCGACAGGTACCCGGTCACCAATTTCCAGTACCGGAAGTTCTTGGAGGCCACGGGTCACAGGCCCCCCCTCTTGTGGAAGGACTCCGAGTGGAATCAGCCCATGCAGCCCGTCGTGTTCGTGGGGTGGGACGATGCCCGGGCTTACTGCAAATGGTCGGGTAAGTCCCTTCCCACGGAGCCTCAGTGGGAAAAAGCCGCCAGAGGGCAGGACGGCCGCTGGTGGGCCTGGGGACAGGAATGGGTGCCCGACAGGTGCAATTGCAGGGAGTACGGGCTGGAGCGCACCTCGCAGATCGGCCTGTTCGACCGGGGTGCGAGTCCCTACGGCTGTTACGACATGTGCGGCAACGTGTGGGAAATGTGCGAAGGCAAGTGGTTGGAGGACCTTCTTCCCATGAGAGGGGGGTGCTTCCTGGGCACGGCCACATTCGTGAGGACCACCTGCCGGTGGACGCCCGAGGACACGGTGAACGGAGCCCAGTGGCTCGGCTTCCGGTGCGCGAAGGAGATCTTTGTTGAACGGTGAGGCGGTTCGTGTGTGCCTGCCGAGCGGGTGCCTTTGTGGTTGTATATACCTTGCGCGGGCACAAATTGCGCTTTTTATACCCTCACCCCGACCCTCTCCCAGAGGGCGGGGCGGATGTAGGAACTCGCCATTTGCGACCGCGCGAAGCCATACGTTGTTCACGTGAATGAAAGGAGAAATGCCCATGGGGCGAGATGGATCGCTGCGGCTCGCGGTTCCGGCTCTCCTTTGCGGGGCCCTTTTTTGCGGATGCGCCGTGGCGCCCCCGCGCACGGGCATTACCGAGGCCCCTCCCGCACCCCAATCCCAGCCGGTTCGCGTCGAGCCGCAGCAGCGCCCTGAGGGCCTCCAGCCGGGTCTGGCCGTGCTCTACTTCTATGATTTCTTCGAAAGGCACATCAAGGGACTGCCCACGGGACTCAGCGCAAGAAGGCGGGGTCGTCCCGGAAAACCCGTCATGCAGATCAACCATCGCTTTGGAACCGGCGAGGTCTTTGACAGCGGTCGGGCTCAGGGCATCGGCGTCCAGATGTCGGGCTTCATCCATTTTTCGAAGCCCGGCCGGTACGAGCTCAAGGCCTATTCCAACGACGGGGTGCGGGTCTTTGTGGGGGAGACAATGATTCTGGAAGACGGCGACGTGCATTCCGATCGTTTCTCCGCACCAGGGATCGTCGAGGTGGCTGCGCCGGGATACTGCCCCCTCGTGCTCCAGTATTTTCAGCGCAAGGGAACGGCCACACTCGAAATGCACTGGAGGCCGCCGGGGGCGGAGAGCTTCAGCGTGATACCGGATGATGCCTACGCCCACGTCCCGGCAAAATGACATGGGGCCCTCTTAGGTCCCCGCTGCGTCCTCCCGCTGGGGAAGCGCTCGCAAGGGTGGTTTTTCCCAGTCGCGGCCCCCGGACCCGCTCGCCAAGATCCTTTTCCCTGCCGGGACGGTAGAGGGCCCCGGACAGTCTGCAGGAGGCGACGATGACAGCTCATGAACTGCCCGTCCCCCCCCATTTCGTCGCAGAAAAAATGGAGGGAATCTGGCGTGTGGCCTATCAGGAGAGGGCGGAGGATGCCGCACAATGGGCCAGGCGCCACGGGCTTTCTCCGGCGGCCGAAGACCGTTTCACCCTGTGCCTTCTGGCCGTGGATGTCCAGAACACCTTCTGCACCCCCGGCTTCGAATTGTTCGTGAGGGGCCGCTCCGGCACGGGCGCCGTTGACGACAACCGAAGGCTTTGCGCTTTTCTCTACCGCAATCTGGGAATCATAACCCGTGTGATACCGACCATGGACACCCATTTTGCCATGCAGATCTTCCATCCGGCCTGCCTGGTGGACAGGGAGGGAAGGCATCCCGCACCGTCCACGACGGTGACGCTGGAAGACCTGAACGCAGGACGCTGGACGTTCAACCCCCAAGCCGCGGCGGCCCTGGGGCTGTCACCGGCTGCGGGGCGGGAGTATCTGCTCCATTACACTCGAAAACTCAAAGAATCGGGAAGATACGATCTGACCATCTGGCCCTACCACGCCATGCTGGGAGGCATCGGCCACGCACTGGTCTCCGCCTTCGAGGAGGCCGTATTCTTCCATGCCCTGGCCCGCATGAGCCAGCCGGCCTTCCAGATAAAAGGCAGCGAGCAGCTCACGGAGCACTACTCGGTGCTGGGGCCCGAGGTGCGGGAAGGACCGGAAGGCCGGGCCATCGCCGGGAAGAATCAGGCCCTTGTGGACGCGCTTCTCCAATACGACGCCGTGGTCGTTGCAGGACAGGCCAAGAGCCACTGCGTGGCCTGGACCGTGGACGACCTTCTTGGTGAAATCATCCTTCGCGACCCGTCCCTTGCCGGGAAAGTCTACCTTCTGGAGGACTGCACCTCCCCGGTGGTGCTGCCGGGCATCATGGACTTCACCGACCAAGCGGACCGCACCTTTCGGAGATTTGCCGAAGCGGGCATGCACATCGTGCGTTCATCGGATCCCGTCGAAAACTGGCCGGGAATCCGCTTCCAGGCATCGACTTGAAAAACCCCCGAGGGTACTGTCGGCGGACCACCCCCCTCTTGCCGTTTTCAAACGAGGGGTCACAGGGAAAGGGCAAGAACGCCCGTGAACGGGAGGAGGACCATGGCAAAAGGACGGACCGTACTGGGGCTGGTCGGCAGCCCCAATCGGAAGGGGCGGACCCACGAGCTCGTGAGCGCGGCCCTCGAGGGAGCGGCCGCACAGGGCGCGGTCACCGAACTGGTACAGATGGCCGATCACGTGGTGGAGGCTTGCAAGGACTGTCTCCCCTGGGTGTGCAGGACCAACCTGCGGTGCACCCACGAGGACCCGGGCTTCGCGGTTCTGAGCAGCAAGATCCTCGACTGCGGGGCACTGGTGCTGGGCACGCCGGTTTACTGGTGGGACACCAGCGGCCTTGTCAAGTACCTGATTCTCAAGATGTTCCGGATCTACGCCTGGACAGCCCCCCTCAACGGTTTGCCGGCCCTTGGGATCGCCATCGCCGGAGGAACGGGAAACGGTCTGGTCTCCGGACTTCGTCCCGTGTACCACTTCTTCCAGATGCTGCAGATGCGTGCCGTGGAGCCGCTTCCCGCCACCCGCTTCCATTTCGGTGAAGCCCTGCAGCGCGCAGGCGAGCTGGGTGCCCGGATGGGAGCGCTGGCAGGGGAGAGGTCCCCTTTCCAGGGCCTGGAGGAACGCCTGCTGTGGTACGACGGGCTCCCCTATCTGGGACTGGACAGGGCAGGGGAAAGACGCTTGCTGGCAGCCCTTACCACCGCCGCCCTTCCTCCCGGTGCGGACCCGGCCGTTCCCACGGGCCTGGCCCATGCCGATGCCCTGGCCGCCGCGGGACGGTCCTTGGAGTCTCTCAAGCAGATCACACGGGTCTACGAGGCAGGCGCCAAATCGTTCCAGGACCGGCAGGCTTGAGGGCGGGCCGGGAAGACGGCGGCTCTATGGAAACCGTCACGGCATGCACCATGGACTGCCCGGATTCGTGTTCTCTCGTTGTCACCGTGGACGACAAGGGGAACGTGCGTCTTCGGGGCAATCCCGATCATCCTTTCACTTCGGGCTTCGTGTGCCCCAAGATAAGGGATCTTCCCAGAAGATTGAGGCACCCGCAGCGCATCCTAAAGCCCATGAGGCGGGTCGGCGGCCGCTGGCAAACCATGGACTGGGACGGGGCCCTGGACCTTTGTGCCGCAAAGATCCAGGAATTGCGCAGCGAGCCCGCATCCATCCTTCATTTCCACGGGGAAGGGGGAAAAGGGGTCCTCAAACAAGCGAACAAGCTTTTCTTCGCCCTGCTGGGGGCCAGCCGGACCAAGGGTTCTCTCTGCGATGCCGCGGGCTTCATTGCGTACCTGGCGGACTTCGGTTCGCGCATGAACAACGATATCACCGACCTTCTCAATGCCCGGAGAATCATCAACTGGGGCAAGGACCTTTCCCGAAGCTCCATCCACACGGCCGCCCTCGTTCGCAAGGCCCGTCAGGGGGGCACGAGGGTGCTGACCATCTCGCCGGGAGGTGATGGAAACGGCCCCTTCTCCGACGCCTTTGTGCGCATACGACCGGGCACCGACCGTTTTCTCGCTGCAGCCGTTGTGCGTCTTTTCGTGGAGCGCAGGCGGGTCCCGGACAAGGTCCTGGGCCATACCAGGAATTGGGAGGCCTTTCGGGACACGCTCCTTGGCAACGGGGTGGAAGAGCTTCTCGACACGTGCGAGGTCACGGGGGGGGACCTGGAAGAGGTTTTTTCCTGGTACGCAGGGTCCGAGCCCGCGGCGACCCTGGTGGGAGCCGGTGTCCAGCGGTACGGCTACGGAGGGGAAAACGTTCGTTTCATCAATGCCCTGGCATTGCTCTCGGGGAACATAGGGCGAAGCGGGGGCGGGAGCTACTTCCACCTCCATGCCCTGACCAACCTGAACCACGATTGGTCCAAGGCCGCCTCCGCCACCCCCCGAAGGCCCCTCAGGATGGCTAGGATAGGCCGTGAAATTCTGGAGGCCGTCGCCCCCCCCATCAAGATGATCTGGATAAACGGATCGAACATGGTCAACCAGGCGCCGGACACCCACCAGACGATCCGGGCACTGGAAAGGGTGCCCTTCAAGGTGGTGGTGGACGCGTTCATGACCGACACCGCGGAAAGGGCCGACCTCTTTCTGCCCTGTGCGCTGATGCTGGAGCAGGAAGACATAGTCGCCTCGTACCTTCACCACTACGTCCACCATGTGACGGCGGCCTTGGAGGCTCCCGGGGAGGCAAGATCGGATCATTGGATACTGTCGAATCTGGGGAAGCGGTTGGACCCGCCGGTGATCCTTCCGGACCCGGAGACGTGCTTCCGGGCCTCCCTCGATGCTCCCTACCTGGACACCAGCCTGGAAGAGCTGCGCGCCGGCCGGTTCGTCCGGGCCAAACGACCCCAAGTGGCCTACGAGGGGCTGCGTTTCGATCACCAGGACGGCAAGTACCGTTTCCCCGAGACACTGCACCAGGAGCGGCCGGCCCCCGAGGGGTTTCCCCTGCGCCTGCTCACCCTGGTACGCAAGGAGGCCATGCATTCCCAGATCCTTCCCGAAGACCAGGCCCAGACCCCGGATCTGTGGATCGCGCCCGAGAGCCCCGGCCTGCATCATCTGCAAACGGAGGGGGACGTCTATCTGATTTCTCCCCTCGGCCGTCTGAAGGTAAGGGTCCACACCCTGGCAGGGCTCCATCCCGGTGCCGTGCTCACCCGAAGGGGGCTCTGGATGAAATACGGCGGCGGATTCAATCAGCTTATCGGAGCGGGGCTTTCGGATATTGGAAACGGGGCGCCTTTTTATGACCAGTATGTGCGATTGGAAAACGCAACGGAAGGAGGAAGCATCTGATGTCCGCACCTTCGGAAACTGCGCAGGAGATACTTGCCGTGTGCGAGCGGTGGTCCCAGGCCCTCGACGGGCTGCCGGGCAGCGAGGCCCGCAGGGATTTCTTGGTGGGCGAAATGCAGAGCCTGCTTCGTGATGGTGCCCTGTGCGCCCAGATCCTGAGAGCCCTAACCCGCGGCAACGAATACCCCGATGTGCGCTGCGCAACCATGTTCGACAACGAAATCCCCCTGTACGCGGACAAGAATCGGCTTTTCTCCGTCCGCCTCTACCTGTGGGCCCCCGGCGAGTACACCCCCGCTCACGACCACAGCGCCTGGGGTGTTTACGGTCCTTTCACAGGGCAGTTCCGCGTGGTCAAGTACAGGTTGAAGGAGAGTCAACCCGAGAAGGCGGCGGCAACCCTGGAAAAGACCGGGGAGCTTCGCCTCTTGCCCGGGGAGGTGGATCTGACGTTGCCGCTGGAGGAGGGAATCCACAAAACGGGCAACCCCACGGAAAGGACGATTGCCACCCTTCACGTTTACGGCGCGCCTCTGCGCAGACTGCACATAAATGGATACGACCCCGGAAGGGGGATCGTTTTTCCGATCTACACGCCCAGGACCAGAAAGCGCATGCTCGCCTCCCAGGCCTTGGAGAGCCTTGGGTGAGCGGCAGAGGCGGGGCGCCGGGGCCGTCTATTTCATTGCCAGCGCGGTCCGGAGGGCCACCCCCAGCTTTTCGAGGGTATACGGCTTCTTGATGTAGGCCCCGGCGCCCAGGCTCTGGGCCTCCTTGACACGCTCCGTCTCCGAATAGCCGCTTGTGATGACGGCCTTCATGCCCGGGCGCAGTTTGAGGATCTCTTTGTAAGTCTGCAACCCGTCCATTCCAGGCTCCATGATCATGTCCAGTACGAGGACGTCCGCCTGGTTGTTCTTGAGGTACTCCACCGCGTCTTCGCCGCTGGGCCGGGCGGTCACGCTGTATCCCAGTTTGCTCAGCAGTCTTGCGGCTATGTCCCGTTGTTCCTTCACGTCATCCACCACGAGCACCTTCTCCGTGCCCACGCACTGCTCGATGGAGACGGAATCCGCCTTCCGGTCCACCTGCTTTCTCGTCGTCGGGAAGCAAAGGTCGAAACGTGCTCCCAGTCCCGGGGTGCTCTGAACCTCGATATGACCCATGTGATCTTTCACCGTTCCCCAAACCACCGCCAAACCCAGGCCCGTGCCGCTACGCCCCATCACTTTCTTGGTGTAGAAGGGCTCGAATATCTTGGGCAAGTCCTCAGGTGCGATCCCCTTGCCGGTATCCTCCACCACGACGGCCGCATACTCTCCTTCCTCCATGCCGACCCGACCCCTGGCGGGCTTGTCCATGTAGCGGTTTTCGGTGGAAACTGAAATCGTCCCGCCGGTGTGGTCCATGGCCTCGCTCGCGTTATAGACAAGGTTCAGGATGGTTTTTGACAGATGGACCGGCGAACCCGAGATGTTCAACAGGTCCGGGGCCAGGTTCACCACAAACCGAACGTCGGGACGCTCCTGCACCAGTTTCTGATATTCGGGACTTCGGAAGAGGTCGGTGATGATCGTGTTGAGATTCAGCACCTCGGAGACTCCCACCCCTCTTCTGGCCAGCGTCAGGAGGTCCTGGACGATGGCCGCGGCTTTTTCTCCCGACTCCTTCATGGTGAGCATCGGTTGTCGCAGAGGGCTGTCCCTCGGGATCTCCATCAACAGCAGATCGGGATAGCTCACGATGCCCGAGAGGATATTGTTCAGATCGTGCGCCACCCCGCCGGCCAGTCTTCCGATGGCCTCCATCTTCTGGGAAACCAGGAGCCGGGCTTCGAGTCTCTTCTTTTCCTCTTCCGCCAATTTGCGCTTGGTGACGTCGTTGCCGATACACAGAATTTCCCCCAACGTACCGTTATCTCCAAGAATGGGGCGGTAGGTGAAGGCGATCCATGCCCGGGACCGATCCCTGAGCCCTATCTCCTTTTCGCCGGAAACGAGTTCCTCCGGATCCTGGAGGAGGTCCTTTTTCAGAGTGTCCAGCCACCGCTGGGTGGCCTCGTTGTCGGGAAGGATGGTCCCCCTGATATTCAGGCCGATGATTTCGTCGTCGCGAAAACCGAAGAACTTCTGTGAGAACTCGTTGAAAAAGGTGATCGCGCCCTGTGTATCCATACGCATGATGATGCTGTTGGCGTTTTCAACCAGCTCGCGATACTTCTTCTCGCTTTCCTGCAGCTTGTGAAAGGACGTGGCGTTCATGATGCTGATGGCCATGTGGGAGGCCAGTCCTTCCAGAATGTTCACGTCGCTCTGGGTCAGAGGCTTTTTCGAGTGGATCCTGTCCACGGCCAGGATGCCCAGCGGTTCATCCTCGTAGAGAAGCGGGACGCAGATAAAGGACTCCGCCCCCAACTGCCTGGAAAATTCCAGGCTCTTTCTCGACAGGTCGCCTGCGACCTGCGCCATGCCGTTGACCCAGACAGGACGCTTCTCGTTGAAGGCCAGCACGAACGGTCCCCTGGAATCCGGATTGTCAAGATGGAACTCTGTTTTGTGAAGAACCTCCGGCTGGTCCTGGTCCCATCCGAAACCTGCCGTATAGACCAAACTGGTTTTCTGATTGTTTGCGAGCATGATCAGGCCGCGGTCAAAATCGAGTCGCTTTTCCATGATGCTCACCACCGTTCTCATGAGTTGATCGGTGTCCAGGATCTTGGAGGTGGCCCGGCCCATTTCCTGTACCAGCAGCGCGTTGTTGTGCCGGATGTTTGTCTCCTCGATGAGGTCTTTGGCCGCATCCCCCTGCAGCTCGAGTGTTCGCAGGAGCCTTTTTTTCTCCAGATTTTCGTGTACGCACGATACCAGCATGCTCGCCAGGGCGCAGCCCATGATGGCGATGACCCCCCAGGCATTGGGTGAAATCACCAGGATCACCACTGCGGCCGCAAGGCTCAGTAGCCACACCAGGTTGCGCAGCTCCTTCCATGCCAAGGAGGGGGTCTTCTCCCATGTGATCAGATAGCGGCAGGATCCGTCGCCTCGGTGAAAACACGAGGGGTGCTCGACCTCGGCGTATTTCTGCGTGAACAACTGGGCGAGGGATTCGAAGGTTCCTATGCGATTTTCGCACTGATTGGGCTTCTCTCTGACGCCGGGCCGCGGGACGCAGGTGATCTCCACCTTGTTGGACGTGAGCTTCCTGGTGGTCACCTCCGCGCCCCGACTCATGGTGGAATACAGCTTTCCCATCATCAGATAGCCATTAGAGGGACTGAGCAGCGACAACGTGTACTGCTGGGCCGCACCCAACGCTCCCGAAGACACCGAATAGCGTCCGGCTTCCCGGGCGATGTGGGGGTTATTGGTCTTTCCGACCAGGGCCTCGTAGAAGCGGTCCCGTTCCCTTTGGCTGAACCAGCGGCCGGGGTCCTGCAGCTCATAGAGCGGGATGCCGGCGCCTTTCAAGACCGAATCCACGTCCAGGTCTGGGTATCGGTTGACCAGGTACCGCAGGTAGACCCGCAGGATGCGGCTGTTGTAAAGGGGGGTGTCCTCGTCGATCTTTTCGGACCCCGGTCGCTTGTCCCATATGCCGCGCACCATGACACATTCCTGTGCCGCCGCCTGCCGCGCAAATGTCCCGGGCGGCATCGGCGGCCGCTGTGAACACCACCCGTGACGTTGAGCGAAATGCTGCTGGGGACCTGGATCATCCCTCCGCCAACTGGTCCCGGTCGAAACCCGAACCAAGCGGGTTCGGAGTCGTCAAGCAACGGGTACCGATCCGGTTTCCCCTTGGGGGGGTAGGGGGCATTTCTGCCGTCAAGGCCGAAACACCGCAGTGTCGTGCTTTTTTTCACGGACGATCCAGGGCTATTCCCAATACTTCACCTTGAACCTGCGCCGGGTGTATTCCATGAAGTCTGCGCCCAGCGTGGCGTCCATGATCCACAGGTGATACCGGCTCGCCTCAAACGGAAGGGGATGCTTTTCCACATAGTCATGTGGGCAGATCAGCAAGGGGATCCTGTCCGTCTGATACACGTCGCTCACCTTTTCGATGGCGGTGGCCAGCACATCCCAGGGCAGAGCCTCCGGTTCGGTGACCAGCACCTTGATACAGTTCAGCAGGTCCGACAGGTTGAACCCCAGGTCCGACTGGTCCACCACCAGCACGGCCTGCAAACCGCCATGTCGCAACAGGGAATAGCATCTCCAACTGCGAACGAAACCGAGGCGGCGGTAGATCGCTTCCAGGGGTTCCTGCTCCTCCTCATGCCCGGGCCGGAGCACGTCCAGCAACAGCCCCCCTGAATGGTGCCTGTAGAACTGACTCAGTTCCCACAGGTCGGTGGCCCTGAATTCGCGCAGCAACCAACCCTCCGGAAGGACGCTGCCGGTGCCGTCGGCCCTGGGAAGGAGCATATACGAGAAAAGGTCCAGAGAACAGGAGCGCGGCCTGTCCAACGCCCTCGCATACCCTCCAAAAAACAGATTGGGAAACCTGTTCTCCGGACGGAAATAGCATATCATGTATTCCATCTTCGCAGATGGAAGCCGGTGCAGCTCGTTTGCGAAATGAGTGATGTGCTTCAGAACCATCAGGCCGCTGACGCTGTTTTCCAGGGGTCTTGCGGCAAGATGGTGAAACATCCAGGTGCTTTCGTATGCACGGACCAGGGAAACATGGCCGTAGATCCGTTCGCTCTTCTGATATGTGAAGTGCCTCGCGATTTCAGGGTTTTCCTTGTAGAGCCTCTGGTAGGTTTTCTTAAAATCCTGGAGCCTGGAGGAGATATAGCCGTACTTCTTGGGATAGATGAAACCCGTATCGAAGAAGAACTTCCACAGTTCCTCCAAATCCACTTCGAAGCATATGTGCGCGTGGGGGTCCAGGGCATTGGCCAATATGTTGGTAAGATGCGTATAGGTCTTGATGTCCATGTCCAGGATAGCCAGACCGCACCGTATCTTTCCATTGGGGTGCTCCAGTCGATAGATCACCTGGTTCGTGCTGCACCTCATTTCCAAGGCCCCAGCGAAATTGAGCGTCAATTCAGGGATGATCATCCCCGGTAATAGTGTGCCGCTCCCGGCGTCTTCCAACACCGAAAACCCCGAGGTGGAAATGTCGAGGACTTCCCGCTGCAGTCTCTTGCCGAGCAGCGGGTGTTCAAAAGAGATGCTGAAAGACGGGACCAGTTGTTGACGAGGGTTTCTCACCTTTTTCTTCTTGAACTGGGCGGTTTCGTCATCGGGCGGCGCCAGTACGATACTCCTTTCCCAACGGGTATTCTCAAACCGGATGCAGGTACATTGCGAGAGCAAAAGGGATTGCCGGCCCTTGTACAAACGTATGGTGACCCGTGCTTCGGGGTTGAACCAGGTGAACGATGAAAGGCAGTCCTCCCGGAACACGATCCGTATGCCGGAGGGGCTGAAATCCGCCAGCTCTCCCCGTCCCAGGAAGGCGTTCTGAAAAACCTCCGCGTCGATACCATGGCTCTTGTACCTCCTGGCTTGGCGGGCGTTGACGGCACGGCCTTCGGCCGGCAAACGGAAGACGAGTCGGTTCTCGTCCATTTCTTCCAATCGGGCCGGGACCGCAACGAGAAGGGCTTCACTGGGAACCAGCAGGTGACCGCAGGTGTACCTGCTGATTAGATCGAGCGTGGCCCCGGAAAAGCGGCAGGTCAACAGGTCCCCCGTGCACGGTTCCGGGGTGGCGGTCAGGAGATAATCGTCTTCGTATCGGGGGTGCCGAAGGTGGACCAGGACGGAGCCCTCGTTGAAGTGAAGGTAATTGATCTTGTTGACCAGGTCCGCCTGGGGAACGGACTTGGCAGAATCCAGCAGCTCGAGCAATTGAGGGTGGTTGAAGAACCCGAACGACGGATCGGACCCGACCCCGGAGCCCGTTTTTGCCGTGGGATATCGGTTTGAAGGGGTCCCGGAAGATCCAGATCCTTCCGAGGGGGCCCCACCGGTCCTATCGCGCGTCATCTCCATCTCGACTCGACATCAAGAACCTGTCCTTCATGCCCGGCAGTGTGGCCCGCCGGTCGAACAGCCGGCCATTCGCCATCCTCGGACCTTGCCATGTGCGCTCATTGACTTGCCACAAACGCAAAGCGATTGCCGCGCGACCTTCAGGGTTTGCGTCCCCTGCACGAAACGATAGGGGTATAGGTGAATCGGCGCGGATCGTTGAAGAACTCCGTCCATTCGCGCCGAAATCCCTCGAACCCGTCCTCGTACTCCTCAAAGCCATAACCTGAGAGCCTGGCGGCCACTTCCAGTTTCTTGTCCCAATTGAACCGGTCGTTTGCTCCCATTTTCCCGTAGAAAAGGTGGTGCGTGGAAACATCGACCCGGATATCCTGGTAGCCCAGATCGAAGAGGTAGGAATAGAGTTTACGCCCGGCATAGGCATCAAAATCGCGCTTTCCCCGGAGAACACCCACGACCCCTGTAACGGCCTTTTCGAGCCTGGGACAAATCCCATAATGGTTCAGGCAGTTGTGATCCAGGTCCCCAAGGCATAGGATCCCCCCCGATTTCAGGGACGAAGAGAGGTTGCGCACAATGCTGAAGCTCGTCGAGCAGTAATACTCCAACACGAAACGTACCCATATGAAATCAAACAGCCCCAATTGCCCGAGGGGGCGGCGAATGTCTCCAAGGAAGAAATCGAGCCCTTCGTCGGCGTAGTGTTTCCGGGCATAGTCGATCCGTTGGGGGGATATGTCCACCCCGAGCACGGAACCTGTGGGCCCGACCAGCCTGTTCAGATGGTAAGACGTCTTGCCCGGCCCGCACCCCAGGTCGGCAACGCGCATACCGGGCTCCAATCCTGCCCAGAGGGCGCGGTTTTTCAGCGTCTCCGGGTCGGTCTTGAGATCCAGGCGAAGGGACTCCTCCTCGCTTTCCATGAAATACGTGCGCTCACACATGTATCGCCATTTCCACGTCACGGTTCTCATCCGCCCTGCGGGTATCCAATGGAAGTCACAGGGCACAGGGGTCCTCTTCGGAATCGTCAAAGCGGGCCCCTATCGGGCAGAGTCAAAGAAGTCTGCGCGAATCGCGATCCCTTGTCAAAACCAAATCCATTCTCCATCGAAGAAAACCCTGCCCATGCGCAAGGGTCTTGCCTCGGCCTTGATCATCGTTCCGGTCACTTCCCTTGTACTGCCTCTCCCGTTGCGGGAGAGGATTGGGGTCGGGGGGTAACAATCTGGTCGGTGCGGTGATCAAGGCTCTTGTTTTTCCTACTCCTGCCGGCCGGCACGACCGGTGCCGCCGCACGGCAAGCCCGCTACGAGCGGTGCACCGTGAACCGGCCGGCGGGCGCCCCGGGGCCTCGCCCGGTTTGTCCCGTGTGTAGCGGGGTTGCTGTCGGCGCCGGTGGGTTCAAGGTGACTCTTCTACGCGTCCCCCGGCGATTTTTCAAGGGGCCGATCTCCCCTGTCATTGACAGCAAGGGGACTGTCGTGGGAAAGAGAGGCTGGGGCAAGGAGACCGAGAAACCGGGGGCAGTGAGAACCCAGGAGCAATGACGGACCATGATCCACGTCGGTTCCATCACTCGAGACCAACCTGTGCGCATCATCATCGGGGCAGGGTCCCAGAGGTGGCCGGGGTGGATACCCACCGCCAAGGAAGACCTCGATCTGTTGTGCCCCGCGGACTGGGAGGCGAGCTTTCACGCCCGCGGCGTGGATGCCTTCCTGTGCGAACATGTGTGGGAGCACCTGACGGAACAGCAGGCAAGGGCCGCGGCCGCCCTGTGCCACCGTTGGTTGAAACCGGGAGGTTATTTGCGCTGCGCCGTGCCCGACGCGAACTTTCCGTGCCCGGCGTACCGGGAAACGGCACGGGTGGGCGGTCCAGGACCGAAGGATCACCCGGCGGCGGATCACAAGGTCTTTTACGAATACAGGCGTTTTGTCGATATCTTCGAGAAAGCCGGTTTTGAGGTGGACCTGCTCGAATATTGCGACGAAAAGGGGCGTTTTCACTACAATCAGTGGTCCCCGGAAGACGGACCCATTTATCGCTCCCTTCTTCTCGACCATCGTAACAGGGCAGGAAGCATAAGGTCGGTGTCTCTCATACTCGATGCCAGGAAGCCGGTGTGAGAAAACGCGCGGGGCACAAGACCCCCACGGGCCCGGAAATCTTCATGAAACCAGCAAAAGGAGGAAACGGTAATGGCTCAGATGACGGAGCGGATGAAGGACCTATTCAACAAGGTGCGCACGGTGGTGCTCTCCACGGCCGGAACGGACGGCACGCCCAACGCCGTGCCGGTGGGAGCCAAGAGGATCATCGATGACGAGACCATTCTCATCTCCGATCAGTTCCTCAACAAGACCCTTTCCAACATGAAGGCCAATCCTCGTGTCGCGGTGACCTTCTGGGAAGGATCGGAGGGGTACCAGTTGAAAGGGACCGTTGCCATCGAAACCAGCGGACAACGGTATGAAGACACGGCCCGCTGGATCGAAGAACTGAGCGCCAAGATCGGGGCCCCCCTCAAGTCCAAGGGTGCGGTGATTCTTAAGATCGATGAGATCTACGGGGTCTCGCCCGGACCGGGAGCCGGAGGGAGGCTGGTCTGAGCAGTGCCTGAACGAAGGCTCGTATGGGAACCACGAAGGCGATTACGACAACGACAACGATTATTCGGATCGCTTGCTGCCAAAATGGATAAGATTCACAGTTGGGGGGCAGAGAAGACACTCACCCTGGGCGAGCGACTTGACTTCCGCTACGCGAATCCACAAAGTGGGAGGTGATGCTTTCCCAGTGGGGGGCGCCCGGATCCGTGTTCCGAAAGGCAGGCAGCCCGGCTCCTGAGAACTCAACGTGCACACAAGGACTGGGTCGTGGCCATGCAGAGGCGGAAATGTGGGATGGTTCTTGCTGTGGTGTGTCTGGCAGTACTGTTGCCTATCGCAGGGCACCCCGCGGTCCTCTACCTGTTTCCCGTACCCGTGTCGGATGCCACGACGCCGTTTGCCGAGGTGGACGACGCGGCCATGGAGGTCCCCTTCACACTCGGGTTTTCTTTCGAATTTTACGGCAACACCTACCAGTCGGTCTTCCTGAACACCAACGGGGGCTCACCTTCGGGTCCGGCAGTGCCGACTGCGACGTGGCGGCAACGGAAAGTCGGTCTGCCGGGCATCGCCGTGTTTTTGGGGGGATATGAACGCCAAGCAAGCTCCCCTCAGGGCGCAGCAGATGACCTTATACGCAGTTTCCCGCCCGATTCGTCGTCACCTACACCGCGTTTCAGGACAACGATGTGGCTCAATGGCACAACACGGCCACCTTGACCCTTTTTCCCAACGCAGCGATCGCCGTCAGCTACGCAGAGGTGTTGAGCCAGGATATACTGGCGGGGGTTTTCGACGGGTCCCACACGAGCGACCAGTACGTGGCCGTGCAGGCGAGCTACCCGGATTATGCCTCTGCCGGCGCCGCATCGGCGGGTAGAATGGAAGGTATAGTATGGCCTGGGAGCGAGAAATCGAAGAAATACGGCGCCTCAAGGAGTTGGCGCAGCGCATGGGAGGACCGGAGAAGATCGCCCAGCAGCACGCAAAAGGGCGTCTCACGGTGCGGGAGCGGATCGACAGGTGCCTGGATCCCCGGTCCTTTCGCGAGCTGGGATGCCTGGCCGGCAAGGTGGAGTACGACGAACGGGGTGATGTCCGGTCCTTTGTCCCGAGCAGCGTGGTGGTGGGCCACGGAAAGATCGACGAGCGCACCGTATGCATCCTGGCAAACGACTTCACCGTGAAGGGCGGGTCAACGGACGACAATGCCTTTGAAAAACAGGATTTCATCCAAAGAATGGCCCTGGAGCGCCTGGTGCCTCTCGTGTGCCTCCACGAGGGCGCCGGGGGAAGCGTGACGGAAGGGGGAGAGGCGAGTCCCACGCCGGTCAACTACGGATGGTCCACCTTGACGGAACTGATCTCCAAGGTCCCGGTGGTGGCGGCCAACGTGGGCACATCTGCCGGGTGGATCGCCGTCCAAGTGGGTTTTTCCCACTTCAACGTGATGACGAAAAACAGCGAGCTTTTCGTGGCCGGGCCTCCCCTGGTGAAACCGGCCCTGGGAATCGAGATCGACAAGCACGCGCTTGGGGATTACAGGGTCCATGTGTATGAGAGCGGCGTGGTGGACAACGTGGCCGAAGACGAGGAGGATGCCTTTGCACAGATACGGCGCTTCCTGAGCTATTTGCCGCAGAACGTCTGGCGCCGGCCTTCCAGGATCGATACGGGAGACGATCCCGAGCGGCGGGAAGAAGGGCTGCTGTCGATCATTCCCGAAGATCCCACAAAGACCTATGACATACGCAGGCTGCTTCGTATGGTCTTTGACCGGGACACCCTGTTCGAGTATGCGCGGTACTACGGCAGATCCGTCGTGACCATGCTGGGCCGTCTCGACGGGTATCCCGTGGCGGTCATGAGCAACGATTGCCGGTGGCTCGGCGGCGCCCAGGATGTTCCCGGGGCCGAGAAGATGCTCAAGTTCATCGACCTTGCCGACACGTTTCATCTGCCCATCGTCTATCTGATAGACGTTCCCGGCTACATGATCGGTCCGGAGGCGGAAAGGACCGGGACCATCCGAAAGGCGTGCAGGGTCCACGCGGCCTTGCACCAGGCCACGGTCCCCTGGGTGTCGGTATTCATACGACGCTGCTTCGGGGTGGCCGGCGCCGGACACGGGCAGTACAACCGGCTGGACCTGCGCTATGCGTGGCCGTCGGGCAGGTGGGGCTCCCTTCCCATCGCCGGGGGCGCCATGGCCGAGTTCCGCAGGGAGATCGAGGCCGCACCGGATCCCGCTGCAAGGCAGGCGGAGATAGAAGAACGCCTCAGGAAAAGGGCCTCACCCCTTCGCACGGCAGGCCATTTCGGCCTCATGGGAGTGGAGGACGTCATCGATCCGAGGGACACCCGGCCCCTTCTCTGCGAGTTCGCGGAGCAGGCCTGGGATGTCACCGCCACCCAGCTAGGCCCCAAGTATCGGGGGATGCGGCCCTGATGCCCTGGCTCATCCGGTATTGCCTGGTGCCGGGCCGGAAGGCGGAACAGCAGGCCGGGTAGGCACGAAAGGAGCACTTTGCCTTTCGAGGCAAGCAAGTGAGTGAGTTGAGCGTTTGCTGCTTCCTGGGAGCGCGGGCGTCCCGCCCGCTCTTGTGGTGCGGGCAGGATGCCCGCGCCTCCCGGGAAAGCGCAGGACCATCGTCCAGGAGCACCGGGCAACACCGGATGAGCCGATGCATTTTGTTTGCAGCGGGTGTGGGATGGGGAAAAAACGTATGGCCGGGGGGCCCGGCCATACGCGGGACTGGGGAGCAGGGGCTAGGGCAGGGTGGGCATGGGGTTTTCCGCGCCGTAGACTATTTCATCTCCGTGGATATAACCCACGATGCAGGGGGAGGGCTTGACCACCGGGGGGCCTCCCCAGGTCTTCTCTCCTCCCAGGGTCCATGTTCCCTGGAAATCGCGGATCGTGGCCCCGCGGGCAACCTGCATCACCTTGTCCGGGTCGATGGTTCCCGCCTGCTGGTACAGATCGAGCAGAATCCGGAGGTGGTTGATTCCGTAATCGTAACCCCCCAGGTAGGTCATGGGTTTCTTGAACTCCTTGACATAGCGGTTGGCGATGCGGATGGACATTCTCACCAGTTCGGGAGCCACCTCCCCCTTTTCGATGGCCCAGGGGGCATCCCAATCCCAGCCGACCCCTTTCTGGGAGGCGTCGTAGCCGGCTATGTCGATGAAATCCTGCACATCGCTTCCGGTTCCGGGATTGAACCATTTGAAATTATAGCCGAGCTGATGGGCCTGCTTCACCATCAGGGCGTAATCCGCTGGGCCCGCACCAGAGTGGACCACCTCGACACCTCTTTCATGGAGCTTGGTAAGCTCTGTGGTGAAATCCATTTGGCCCATTGGGAAATAAATGGGTTCTGCGTGAGAAAATCCTTTCTTCGTGAACCAGATATCCGATTTCTTGAAGTCACTTACCATGTTATCGACGCCGGTCTTCATCCAACTATACCAGAGGGCACCCCACTTCTTCGCACCGGGATACATCATGGAAGCCGCCTCGTACTTGTGCCATTGGGGGTCCTTCCAGCTTATGGCGCCGATGAAGTACTTGTGATAATTGAGGTCAAAACCCAGTTGCAGGATGCTCACAAACAGGATCTTTTGAGGCGTCAGCACCGCCTCGAGAGGATCGGCGAGTGAAAAACAGCCCACGTTCGCCACGCATCCTTTTTGCAGCAGTTCCGAGGCAGCCTGGCTCGCCCTCTTGGGATCGGCAGCATCGTCTATGAACACCATTTCCACCTCATAGGTGTCTTTGCCGATTTTGACGCCTCCGTCCTTGTTCAACAGCTCAACGTAATACTTGATCCCCGGTTCAAGGAGTTTCCCATAAAACCCGTACGCCCCGCTGAACGGCATGATGCAGGCTATTTTCAGGGGTTTCATGTCCTTGGCAACCCCTGCGGAGGGGATGCCCACAACAAGGCCGATTGCCGCCAGGATAAACACGCACCTGGCAATTGGGTGAATCTTCATGCTCCTTTTCCTCCTCTCGTGTAACGGGGTCCCTGCTCCACCTGCTGCGAAAACGACATTGAAATCGTATACTACCGCCCGCGCGCGCGATTCAACAAAAAAAATCACGGTGCTCCGCTCTTCCATAGTCCCCTTTGTGGGTCTGCCGTGATGGCGCCGCCGATGGCCCGTACCCCCCTCCGAAATCACCAGGAAACGATTATCCGGAAAAGGACACGACCAGGGCGGCTCTTGCCGAAAGACGCGCCGGCGTGTTAGGTTCGGATCCGGCCTACAGGATGCAGCACGGAAAACCCACTGGCAACACCCGAAAGCCGCCCCAAGAAACCCCAAGGAGGTAAGAGATGCCCGAGGTCAAGACCGTCACCGTCCCCACCCGTGCCTGGCACGGGGATGTACCCTTGGAGCTGGAGTTTCCCGGGTCCTGGGAGGTAATGGAATGCAAGATGAACGGACACGACGTCCCGGCCCTGGACGAGGCGGGAATGCGCGCCGCGTTTGCCGCGCCCATCGGCACCGAGACCATACGGAAACTGGCCGAGAAAAGAAGCGAGGCGGCCCTCATCTTCGACGACATGACCCGGCCCACGAGGATTGCCGATTTCCTGCCCCTGGTGCTCGAAGAGCTCGCGGCAGGTGGGATGAAGAAGGACAACATCCGATTCGTCATGGCCCTGGGCGCCCACGGAGCGTACACGCGCACCGATTTTGTCAAGAAGCTGGGCGAACAGGTGGTGGCCGAGTACCCGGTTTACAACCACAATATCTATGAGAACTGCACCCTGATGGGCAAGACGAGTCGAGGCACCCGGGTCATGATCAATGCGGAGGTGGCCCGCTGTGACCTGAAGATCGGCATGGGCAGCATCGTGCCCCACGTGTTCACGGGGTTTGGCGGAGGAGCCAAGATCGTCCTTCCCGGCATATGCTCCATGGAGACCATCGATGCCAACCACGAGCCGCTGCGCCGGGGGATCTTGCAGACTCCCCTGGGACAGGAGATGGGCCTGGGCAAGTACAAGGAAAACGTGGTGCGCCTGGACATGGTGGAATCCGCACGGATCGCGGGCCTCGATGTGCTGGTCAACTCCCTGGTCAACATCGGCCGGCAGAACACCGCCCTGTTCGTGGGGGACGTGGAGGAAGCATTTCTCGCAGGGGCCCGGCAGGCCGAGACCCACTACGCCACCTCCCTTCCCGAAGGGGTGGATGTGGTCGTGGCCAACTGTTACGGCAAGGGAAGCGAGGCCATGCTCTCCCTGTCCATCTGCCGTCCGTTTTTTTCCGAGAAGACGGCCATGGATCTTGTGGTGCTCATGGGTGCGCCCGAAGGCCAGGTGACGCACTACATTTACGGGCCCTTCGGCAAGAACACCGGCGGCCGTCACTACCAGCCCATGCCGGAGGTGGCACGCATCCCGGGGCTCCGTCGCATGATCATCTGCTCCCCCTTCGGCGACAGGGCCGGCGAACAGTGGGTGGGGCTCAGGGGCTACGAGACGGTCCGCACATGGCAGCAGGCACTCGGTCTGCTCGATCAATCCCATAAAGGCGGCGCCCGGGTGGCCGTGATTCCCGACGCCACCATTCAGTATTTCCCGCAATAGGGACCCCACGGGGGACCAGGGCAAGAGGGCCCCACGGCAGCCGGTGTCAAGCACCGGCCGGCCGTCCTCTTGCCCGTTCTCAGCCAGGGCCTTGTGCCCCATCCCGAGTCTCTCCCCGCTTGGAACGCGCTCTTTGCAAGAGCGCGTCTTCTCGTGTGTGTGCCCTGCCTCGTTTCAGGATCGGACCACTTGTGGGCAGGGACGGTTCAGGGATGCAGCACCCCTTGCGCAGAGAGGCATCAAGAAGGAGGTTCTGGTGAAGGAAAGGGACAGGAAAGAGCCTGGAGGCCTTCATCCATCCTCAAAGCCTGGCCGTTGTGGGAGCTTTCCGATCGTCCCGGGTCCTGGGGATCCATGATCAAGGAACCGAGGCGCCCGTGAGACGCGAATTCGAGCTGGAAGTGATGCGCGGGTTATGCGCAGCTCATGGAGACCCAAGCAAGGCCCGTTGTCCTGGGAAGCCACCTTCCCATGTGGAAGAGCCCCACGGTGCACCGGCTCGTGCAGGAAGGCCACCGGGTGTTTCACCGCCTCGCCGTCCTGCCTCATTCACGGACTCTACCCGGAATCGGTGCGCGCGATCACCGCCTTGGCGGGGATGAGCCCGGTGGCGCTTGCCGCGACTATGTTTCCCGCAACCCCCGGCCCGTCCCCGGCCACATACATGCCCTTGATCCCCGTCTCCAGGTGGCTGTCCGTCTCGATCTGCGTGGCGAAGAACTTTATCTCGGGGGCGTAGAGGAGCGTTTCGTCGTTGAATACCCCGGGAACCACGCAGTTGAGCCTCTCCAGGCCCTCCACAAGGTTGGTGAGGATCCTTTCCGGCAGGGCCATGGCGATGTCGCCGCAGACCACGTTGGTCAGTGTGGGCTGGATGTATCCGTGGCCTATCCGTTGCCAGGTGGAGCGTCTGCCCCTCTTCAGGTCCCCAAAGCGCTGGAGGATGGGTTTGCCCCCCCCGATCAGCGTTGCCAGCCGGCCGATGGACTCGCCGTACGACTGATTGTCCGTGACCGGTTCGTTGAGCACCACCTTGGAAAGGAAGGCGAAGTTGGTGTTTTCGCTCTTCTTGGCCAGATAGGCGTGGCCGTTCACGCACACGAAGTCGCGGTAGTTCTCTATGGAAACGAACCCTCCCTGGTTCGTGCAAAAGGTCCTGGTCTGATCGTCGTACTTGGTGGTCTGGATAAAAAAGGTGGGATCGTAGATCACGTCGCAAAGGTCCTGCATGATGTCGTTGTGCACTTCCACACGGACCCCCACCTCGATTCCCCGCTGTTCGACCCCCAGCCCGTATTTCTGAGCGAGCTTTCCGACCCAGTCCGCCCCGGCCCGCCCCGGCGCGAGGATCACATTGGCCGAGGCGTACCGGCCCTTGGTGGTGACGACACCCCTTACGGCGCCGTCTTCCACCACCACGTCCGTGACCTCCTCGCCGGTGTGCACGGTCACCCCTTGGGAAATGATGTGATCCATCATTCTGGTTATGTGCCGGGGCAGGTGTTCACTGCCCAGGTGCTTCTGTCTGATGATGAGAAGATCGATACCATACCTCTTGGCGTTCTTTCTGATCTCTTTGGCCTTGGCCATGTCGGTGGGGTAGGTGGGACCGTCCATGCCGAATCTGTTGAACAGCAGCTCGGTCTCGTCTATCAGCTCCCTTGCCCGGTCCGCCTGGAGGAACTGGGTGAGGTCCGTCTTGCCCAGCTTGTGTATGAAGTTGAGCTTCCCGTCCGAGAACAGTCCGGCCCCTCCTATGCCGCACATGATGTTGCACGGCTTGCACCCGGCGCATTCTCCGGATGCCTTCATACTGCAATGGCGCTCCAGGGGCCCCTTTCCTTTTTCCAGCAGAAGCACCCGAAGCCGCGAGTGTTCACACAGGTAGCAGGCGGCAAACAGCCCCGCGGGCCCGCCCCCCACGATTACGACGTCGTAGTCGTCGGGTGGTCTCTGTCGGTGGGTTTTCAAAGGAGGTCCCATCTTCCATCCTCCCTGCGGCCTGCCCTCTAAACCCGGAGACGCGCCTTGACCCCTTCGATGACCTTGGTCAAGGTCTCGCCGGCACCCCCGTGCACCACTACCGTGGCCTGGTTGTCCATGGGCGTGGGCTCCCGGTTTATGATCACAAGGTCGGCCCCCGCCTGTTTCGCGTACACGGGCATGTAAGCGGCCGGATACACCACCAGGGAGGAGCCGATGACAATGCAAAGGTCGCACGCCCGGCAGCGCGCCTCGGCCTCCCGGGTTTCCTTGACCGGCATGGCCTGGCCGAACGATATGGTGGCGGACTTGAGCAGCCCGTTGCAGGCGTCACACTGGGGTATCTCCACCCCCCTTTCGAGCCACGCCTCTACTTCCTGCCGGGGCCATCGCTTTCCGCAGCCGAGACACGCCACCCAGCGAACGGTCCCGTGCAGCTCGATCACCCTGTCTTCCCCGTTGCCCGCCAACTGGTGCAGGCCATCCACGTTTTGGGTTATGACGCAATCGAGCCTGCCGAGCCGCTCCAGCTCGGCCAATGCATAATGGGCCGCATTGGGTTTGACCGATGTCCAGGGTATGTCACGGAACCGCTGCCAGCTCAGACGCCTCGTCTCGGGATTGCTGATGAACTTCTGGTAGGTGAAGTCCTCGGGTTTGTACTTCGTCCAGATCCCCCCGGGGCTGCGAAAATCGGGGATGCCGGATTCCGTGCTTATCCCCGCCCCGGTGAACGCGGTAACCTTTTTCGCCGCAACGATGAGCTGCGCTATGTCATCCGCCTTTTGCGCCAGTGTCTTTTCCGTCATTTCACACCTCCCTGGTTCCCATAGCCCTTAACCACCGCAGCGGCCTCTGCCGCGATCTGTCTTTTCAGCGACTCGGGCTCCATGACCCGGACCCTTGAGCCCCAACTCAAGATCCAGAACTTGATTTCTTCGGTGCCTGCGACTTCCGCTTCAAAGATCAGCGATCCGTCGTCGTTTTGAACCACCTTCTGGCTCGGGTGCCACGTCTTTTCCCGGATGTACCCTGCGGCGTCCGCCGCAAACCATAACCTGACCTTCTGCCTTTCACCCCGGAAAACGCCGAAGCTCGGTCCCATGAAATCTTCCATGCAAAAGTCCGCCGGGATCTGGAAAGATTCAGCGGTCTGTCGCATTTCCCGGATCCGGTCCACGGCGAACAATCTCACCTCTCCGCGCAGGTGGCAGTGGGCCGCCAGATAGAAGCTGCCGTCAAAGAACCATATCTTGTATGGGTCCACCCGTCGCCGGGTGGCTTGGCCGCGGCTCATGGTGAAATAGACCATTTCCACGGTCCTTTTGTTCACGGCGGCTTCATTGAGCTGCTGGAGGATCTCCTTGAACCGGCCGTACGGCTTGTGGGGTCTTGCTCCCACATGAAAAGTCTGCTGCAAACGTTGCAGGTATGCGACCGACTCCGGAGGAAGGAGGGTGCTTATCTTGTGGAGCAGGGCCTTGAGTTCGTTGCAAAAGACCGCGTCCTCGGAGACCCGCGCCATCCCCACGCTCACGTAGAGCGCCGTGAGCTCGGAGAGACTGAAGGGGACGGGTTTTGGATGCACCGCGGTATCGAGCATGGCCCACACATGTTGCCCCTGTGCCGTCTGGTTGTAAATGGGAAAGCCCGCCATCTGGAGGGCCTCCAGATCCCGGTAAACCGTTCTGGGATGGCATTCGAGTTCCCGGGCAAGGTCACTCACCGCCCTGCCCGATCGCGCGCCGGTGAGAACCCGAAGGATTCTCCACTGCCTTGCCAACTGCTCGCCTCTGGCCATGGATCTTTCCCGCAGCTCACCCCTTGCCGAACGTAAGAAAAAGCCAACGCTTTTGACCGTATCTGTCAAAGGGCTGTGAGAGTATGATGGTATACGTCACGCGTCCACAAACTGCGCTTTTCAAACCCTCACCCCGCCCTTTCCCGGAGGGCGAGGGGCACCCGGGAAATGGCGATGTGTAACAGCGCGGTATGAGACGTGACGTGTCAGGTTCTCACAAAAGTGGAGTGGGAACAAGGGGAAATGGTCCGGGGCAGTGGGGGAGAGGATCGGGGGAGAGGGAAACCATGCGGCCGGAACGATGATCGAGGCCAAGCAACCGTAAAGGAGGATCGCCCATGAGGATCCATTGCACGCAAGGCAGGTCCAAGAGGAGCCTGCCCACCATCGACTGGGACTGGGAGTGCCGGGGACAAGGGGGAGAAAGGACCCTGGTCCCGGTCCTGGGAATCATCCCGGCAGGGCAGCCTGTCGAATCCTTTCCCTTCCACAGGACGGTGTCCATTCCCAAGGACATGGTGGGCCGCTTCGAGACGTACGCCCTCAGAGTGGAGGGGTGTTCAATGATCGAGGAGAACATCCACGATGGGGACTACGTCATCATCGAGGCCAGGGAAACGGCGGAGAACGGACAGAGCGTGGTGGCCATCATCAACGACCAGGAGATGACTCTCAAGAGGCTTTACATAGAGCGGGACCATATCCGTCTGGAGCCCGCCAACCCCTCACTGGGACCCATCATCCTGCGCAACGACGAAGTGAGAGTCCTCGGCGTCGTATGCGCCGTGATCAAGAAATACCGCTACCACTGATTGGGCGGATCGGCGTTTGCCGGGTGAGGCATTGATCATCGTTTAGGCCTGGAAGACTTGCCCCCGCTTTGGAATCAAAGGCAGAAGGTACCCATGGTTGTGTCCATTCTCTTGGGAGCGGGGGTATCTTGCCCGCACCCATGCCGAAAATGCAGGCGAGACGCCCGCGCTCCCAGGGCGGAAGAAGGAACCCGGCCGCCCTTTAGCGATGATCAAGGCCCCGCGTGACGAGTGGTGGACGACTCATGAGGGGAGAGGCTGCCCAAGGTTTCGGGTCTTCGTTCCCCGTTGCCCGGTGGTCCATGGGGTATGAAAGAGACGGGTATGAAAGAGACACCCCCGGACCAGAGCCGACGATGGGCGCGTTCGGTTTACCGATCCGGGGGTCTGAAGCGGCAGTCTCTCTTCACTTGCAGGGATTCAGGAGGAGACGCCTTGCTTCCGTGTCGGCTAAATAGGGCATCGTCGCCGGGGGGTCAATGAACCACTTCACCGGCGGGAACAGAAATGCTTCACACCCCTTCCCAAATCCCCCTGGCCCTTTGGGAAGGGGACGGGTGAGGGTATAAGAGGCGCAGGTGTGGACGCGCGAGTTATACCTACGTTCCGACCGGGCCTCGCCGCCCCGGACGCCCGGCCCCTTCGGGATGGATTTGTTCTGTGCCGATCTCCCAAGCCGTTGACAAATCGAGGTCCCTGGTATCTAATTTTCCCGGTTTGTAGGTAAACTGCACGGGGCTCACGCCCGTGGAAACGACGGCAAGAGAAGAAGAGGATCGATGGATGGCACGCGGGATGACACACGCAAGTGGAACCATGGGACAGACCGAAACCACCGAGGGACAGCACAACGACGGCACCGGGCGGCAGACGCAATCGAGCGGCCCGGGGAGCGCCCCCCCCACTGATTTTATCCGGAGCATCGTCGCTGAAGACGTCAAGGCCAAACGACACGGCGGCAGGGTGGTGACCCGGTTTCCCCCGGAACCGAACGGGTACCTGCACATAGGACACGCCAAGTCCATATGCCTCAATTTCGGCATAGCCCTCGAGTGGGAAGGGGGCGTCTGTCACCTGAGGTTCGACGATACGGATCCGAGCAAGGAGACGATCGAATACGTGGAGGCCATCAAAAAGGATGTCCGGTGGCTTGGTTTCGACTGGGGCGACCGTCTCTTCCACGCATCGGACCACTTCGAGCAGCTTTACGCGTACGCCGTTCAGCTCATCCGTGGAGGCCATGCCTACGTATGCAGCCTGAGCTCCGAGCAAATGAGGCAGTATCGCGGGACCCTCACCGAACCGGGCAAAGACAGTCCCTATCGCGACCGCACCGTGGAAGAGAACCTCGATCTTTTCCGGCGGATGCGTGAAGGCGAATTCCCCGACGGCGCCCACGTGCTCCGGGCGAAGATAGACATGGCCTCTGCCAACGTGAACCTGCGCGATCCGGTCTTGTACCGCATCCGCCACGTGTCCCATTACAGGACGGGGGACAAGTGGTGCATCTATCCCATGTACGACTTCACCCACTGTCTGTCCGATTCCATCGAAGGCATCACCCATTCCATCTGTACCCTGGAATTCGAAAACAACCGACCTCTCTATGATTGGGTGCTCGACACCTTGCAGGTGCAATGCCATCCCCAGCAAATCGAGTTCGCCCGTCTGAACCTGAGCTACACGGTCCTGAGCAAACGAAAACTGGTGCAGTTGGTGGAGCAGGGGCACGTGGCCGGATGGGACGACCCCCGTATGCCCACCATCTCCGGATTGCGCAGGCGGGGTTACACGCCCGAATCCCTGAGGAATTTCTGTGACCGGATCGGGGTGGCCAAGAGAGACAGCCTGGTCGATAGGGCACTGCTCGAATTCTGCCTCAGGGAGGACCTCAACAAACGGGCGCCCCGGGTGATGGGCGTCCTGCGGCCGCTGCGTGTGGTGATCGTCAACTACCCCGAGGACAGGGTCGAAGAGCTCGACGCCGTGAACAACCCCGAAGATCCCACCATGGGGTCCCGCAAGGTCCCCTTTTCCCGGGTGCTGTACATCGAGCGCGACGATTTCCGTGAGGTTCCCCCCAAGAAGTTTTACCGCCTCGCTCCCGGTCGTGAGGTGCGTTTGCGGTACGCCTATTTCATCACCTGTGTGGGGGTCACCAAGGACGAGGTGTCGGGCGAGCCGGTCGAACTCCAGTGCACCTACGACCCTGAAACAAGGGGGGGAGGATCTGCCGACGGGCGCAAGGTCAAGGCCACCCTGCACTGGGTCTCTGCGGCCCACTCATTGGAAGCCGAGGTGCGGCTCTACGACCATCTTTTCCTCACCCCCGAGCCGGCCGAGGAGCAGGACGGGGCCGATTTCAAAAGCCATCTCAATCCAAGGTCCTTGGAGACACTCACCTACTGCCGCCTGGAACCGAGCCTGCGAGGCGCAGCACCGGGGAGCCACTACCAGTTCGAGAGGCTGGGATACTTCTGCGTGGATCCCGTGCACCCGACTTGCGACGGGAAGCCTGTCTTCAACCGGAGCGTGACTCTCAGGGACGCATGGGCCAAGATCGAGAAGAATACGGGGGGGGATTGAGGTTTGGACAGGGTGGGCATTGCCCACCAAAAGGACTAGAGGGACGCCCCCCAGCGCGGATCCACGCCGTGATACGTTCCCTTCTTGAGCTGGACGATCAGGTCCTTTTCGTCACGAATCGTCTCTTCGAAAACGCTGTAACAGGCTCCCACCTCCAGACCTGCATGGGCATCGCTGCCGCCCGTGCCGCTCAATCGCCTCCTTTCGGCCACAAGGGACGTGAGCCTCTTCTCGTGGAATCCTGATCGACCGTTGTATATCTCCAACGCGTCCACGAGCTGGAACACCTCTCGAGAGCACACGCTTTCCATTGCCGGCCATCCGTTTTTGGACGAAGAGAAGGCCGCCACGAGCTCCGGCTCGTAGCGGAAGGGATGGGCCATGATCATGGCCCCCCCGGCCTCGGCCACCATGTCGTGGAGATCCTGCACGTAATAAACATGCTTCACGGACCGGTGCAGGCCGAAGACGAGTATGTGGCCGCAGTCCGTGCCGACTTCCACCCCTCCTATGACAAGGAAATCGTGTTTTCGTCCCAGGCGGGCTATGGCGTCTTCATCCCACAACTGGTCGTGCTCGGTGATACATACCCCGTCGAGCCCCACGGACTTGGCCCGGATCACGAGCTGGTCCGGGTCCATGTAAGAACACGACGACCCGTAGCTGGTGTGCGTGTGGAGATCTATTTTCAAGGGTCTTGTATCCTTAGCGCCAAAGCAATCGAACCATGGGGTCCCCGTGGTTCGATTGCTTTGGCTCTCCAAACATGTCTGGCTTCAGTCGATCTCGCCGGGCGGTCTTCTCACACTTTCCGGGCCGAGAACTCGCAGTAGCCCTCTTTGGGCATGGAAGCATCCATACGGATGATGGCGTCCACATCCAGGTCCCTGTGGATGGTCTCGCAGGCGGTGAGGCAGGCATGCCGGCAGGGCAGGGCGGCCGCCACTTCGTCACCGCATTTTTCCTTCAGCTTCTTATACAGCGAACAATCGACTATGCGGTAAATGAGACGGTCCGCATTGTTTTCGATGACCGGCAGCGTGGTGAATTCCATCACGCTGAGATAGGCGATTTCGATGAAACGTTGGGGCAGCAACGAGAACTTGTAGTATCCGTCGCAACTGTCGATCATCTCCTTGAGCACCTCGTACGTCCTGTCGGGGTACTCCTCTCCAAGCTGATGCGTTCTTTTCATCCAGTCCCGGCCGTAGGCTTCGAAAATGCTCTTGCCTTGGGCCTCGACCTCATCGGGTCCCTTGCCTGCTACGGCCTCCGCAAACTTGGACGTGATCTTCTCCACGTCGAATTCCTCTTCGAGGAGCTTTACCATGGTCCCGTCCAATTCGAACGAATACTTGTTGGCCTCGTACATCGTGCGCTCCTTACGGGTAGGTGATTTTCAGGGCGTTTGTGGGGCAGACGTTCACGCAGTCGTTACACACCGTGCACTTGTCCCGATAACGCACCGCCAGTTGATAGACCCCGGGTTCCTTGGGATTGGTCTCCACTCCCCTGTCCACCTTCACCGCGTGCACCCCGAAAACCGCCTGGGGACAAATCTGCAAGCACTTCTTGCAGTCGAAAGGGGTCGTGCACTTGGTGTGGTCTATCTCTATCACCGGATAAACGGGTGCAGTCGTCATATCACCAAACCTCCCTCAACGCTGGAATGCTCTCCCTTTCCACGAGCTCAATGGCCTGTCTGGGGCAGGCCGTATGGCAGAGACCGCAACCATAACACCTGAGCATGTCTATGTTGGTCTTGTCCCTCGTGACCTCGAACTTGATGGCCCCGAACTGGCACCGCTGCACGCAGATGCCGCATCCGTTGCACAGATCGTAGTTGACTTTGGCAACGTAGTGGCTCTTGAGACAACCGGTCTCCACACCGTAGTCGATACGGTTTCGGATGGCGCCGCAATCGGGGTAATCACAGTTGCAGATGCCCCCCACATAGGAGCCCCCGAAGGTCATGAGGATGTGGACCATGCCCTTCTTGTCCCACTTGGTGAGCCAATCCTTGGCCTGTTGTACCGTCAAGAATTTCACGCCGCCCTTGTAGCGCTCGGGCCAGCGCTCCCACTTGAGCATCCCCACCCCGAGTCCCGTACAGGAATACTCGTGCTCGTTTCTTTCTTCCTGGGCCCGGGTGTGGATGCGGCAGATGCAGGACATGGCCGTCACCGGATAGGTGAGCTCACACACCTGATGCGCCTCTTCCAGGGTGATGACCTGCCCTATCTGAAAGGGGCTGTCCCCTTTCATGGCATTGGCCTCGGCGATCAGCGTCTTGAACTTCTCCGGGTCGGTATACCTTGTCTCCAAGATCTCATTGATGGTCCTGCCCGATTGGGACTCGGGGTCCGAACCGTAGGCAGCGGGTTTGTAACCCGGTTTTCTTATCTTGTACATTTGACGGGAGTGGTTTTTGGGGTTGAGAAACCATTTCCCGTTTCCATAATTGGGATCCCCGTATGCTTCGTCTACCCAAAACGTCATTGCTTCCTCCTTAGTCCTTTCGGAATGACTGTGTGCGTGTTCCGTCAAAACGCCCGCCGTCTTGGTGCAAAGAACCGCCCTCCTCACGGCTCGAGCGTCTCGTGTTCCCCTAACGGTGATGGTTCCCCACGGGTGGTCTTCCCCGAATAAACAAACATAATCGCTCCGGTGCACTGGTGTCAAGGCAAATCACGGACCGCCTGTGCGCGAAAGCCTTCCCGGGCATGCAGGCATCTCGTGTCCCTCCACAGTGGAGACGGGCGGCTACCGATCCCCTCTATTACTGCACGCGGTCACAAATTGCGATTTCCTACATCCCCTTCGCCCTCTGGGAGAGCGGCAGGGTGAGGGCATAAAAAGCGCGGTTTGTGGCCGCGCAAGATACAACGGCTCCCTTGGCCAGGATCCTTCGTGCCAGGACCCATCCTGCCAGACAACCTGCGGCGTAATGGGGAAAATCCCACCAGGAGAAAGTGGTTCCGATAAGAGCCTGTCCGAGAAAACGCGACCGCACCTTTTCAAGGAACCAGGGATGCCACAACTGCATGCATTCCAGCGCGCTCGTCGCCACGAAAACCCACACGGTGGCGTGCGTCAGCCATCTTCTTTCCGGAAAGAAGACCAGAAAAACCAGCACCCAGAATACCTCGTAGAAGACCCCGGCGCCGTAATTGTTCAGCCACCAGCTTCCCGGGCCGGGGTAGAACTTGCACCCAAAGCCCAGCCCCGTGACGAGTAGCAGCCAGATACCAAGGCATCTGCGCAAGGCCCTCTTGTTTCCTTTCCCCGGCACGGGGCGGCCTTTCTAGCGGATCGGCATCCCCCGGCCGGGTGGCGTCCCCGGTCGGGGGAGGGAAGGGGGGGTCAGTCTCTCAGCACCACACGTTCCAGCCCCACGGTATAGGGCATGGCGGCCATGACCTGCCACTGCCTGACCCTGGGACCCAGGCCCCAGATGGTGTTGATGTGCTGCAAGCCGATCCTGGGAAGCTCGTGGTAGTAGATCCTCGACACCTCCTGGGCCATCTCCCTGCGCTTGACGGGATCCATCTCCTTTTTCACCCTGTCTATCAGCTCATCCACCTGGGGGTTCTTGTAATAGGAGTAGTCCCCCTTCGAGGTGATCAGGTACCATTGGCTGCTGATGCAGTCCAGGGGAGCGGGGATGGACTGGAGCCCTGTGCCGCGCCACTTCTTGTCGCGCCAGTTCTGGAAATAGATGCCGCTTTCCGTCCTGTCGATCTTGGCGGCAACCCCTATCTTGTTCCAGTATCCTGCAATGGCTTCCGCGGTTTCGGGGATCAAGGGGGTTGAGGAGGAGACATAGCTGTGGATGGTGATCTCGAAGCCGCCCGGATAACCGGCCTCGTCGAGCAGCCTCTTGGCCTTCTCGGGGTCGTGGGGATACGGTTTGAGCTCGGGATCCCAGGAGACGTCGTAGGGCCATGTGACCCCTACACTTGCCGTGGCCTCCCCGAAGTAAAGCTTATTGATGATGGCGTCCATGTCGATGGCAAGCCGCAGGGCCAGACGCACCCTTCTGTCCTTCGTGGGACTGGGCTCGTCGAAATACATGTCGTGAAAGGCCATGTCGAGCACCGCGGTCATCTTGCTCGACGCGGTTTTGGCCCCGGGCGTATTCTTGACCTCCGTCACCAGGGGTCCCACCACCCCTTCGATGATATCCGCCTCGTTGGTGCGCAGCATGGCCAGCCTGGTGGTGGCCTCCGGGACGATCTTCAGGACCACCGTCTTGACCCTGGGGACCCTTTCCGGATCGTGAAAGCCCTCGAACGCTTCCAGGGTGCACGACTGGAGCCGCTTGCGCTCCACGAACTTGAAGGGGCCCGCGGCGATTCCCGTTTCCCCGTACTTGGCTTCCCGTACCTGTTCCACGTAGTTCTTGGGGATGATGGCGGCCCGTACGAAGTGCATGGGGACGATCGGCCTCGGACCCTTCGTGTGCATGATGAGGGTGTGGTCGTCCACCACCTCGTAACGCTCGATGTCCCCCACGATCGAGGAGCGGCCTTCGAACTTGAATTTCGGCTCCACGCACCGTTCCAGGCTGAACTTCACATCTTCGGCCGTCATGGGCATTCCGTTGTGAAACGTGACGCCCTTTTTCAGCTTCCATTCCCAACTCACCTGGTCCTCGCGTATCCTCCACGATTCGGCCAGGGAAGGAACCAGCTTGCCCTCCACGTCGGCCACGGTGAGCCCTTCGCCGATGTGGCTGGCCATGGGTCTGTCCAGGTTCGTCTTGGAGTAGTGGGGGTCTATGGGTTCGTCGGCCAGGGTGGACACCGCCACCACGAGCGTTCCCTTCGGCGCGGCCTGCGCCTGGGGCGCGAACGTCAGGACTGCCGCCAATGCCAAAGCCCAGAGAACTACCGTTTTTCCTCTTACGCGCATGTTTCCTCCTTTTGGTTCCGCCTGTCTCTTGTGGTGCGACGCCCCCCCGCCTCGACACGGCGGGAAGCAAATGCCCCGGCAGGTGGGCAACGCCTTTCCGTTCACCGTCACGCGCTCAAGTGCCGTTTGACGCAAAAGACTACCGGTGGATCCCGCGAACGCACGGTGGCCGGCGGACCGCGTTGGGTCCCTGCCGGGGGCGGACGCAACTGCGTGACGCCCGTGTGAAATGGTACGGTCGGCCTGTGACACATAGGAGCTCTTGCAAGAAAACGTGCCACGCACGCGCTGCTGGGTTGGGTCGGGCCACGGCCGACTTGCCGGGGTCTGCACGAAAAGCGCGGTCCCGACAGGTAGGAGGTTTTCGGACAAGTTGCGATGATCCGGGTCGGACGGCTCCTGCGCGTGGGAGTATGGCCAATGGAAGGCGGCGTGTCAACACAATGCCTTCCTGGCTGTAAGGACCCACGCGCGGGAAGGAATCCCCCGAGCCGCCTTGATCATCGTTCCGGCCGCGCGGGTCTCCTTTTCTGCCAGCCTCAGGTTGGGAGACGCCGTTCCCACATGCCGGGCTCCGCGCGGGAAGCGAAGTTTTCGTAGACTGGGCACTGCCCGCCAAACAAGACCCTTCCGTACTTGGTCGAATGTGGGCGCAACGATGATCAAGGCCGAATGGTCACACACGCTCTATGGGGCCACCTCGCGGATGGCCTCCTCGGTCAGGGTGAGGCAGGTGTCTATTTCTTCCGCGCTCACCGTGAGGGCCGGACAAAACCGCAGGGTGTTTTCCCCGCAGCCAAGAAGAAGCAAGCCCTTCTCGAAGGCGCGCCTGATGACCGCGTTGCGCCACCGGGACGCCCGCTCCTTGGTATGCCGGTCGGTGACCAGCTCCACCCCCACCATCAATCCCTTGCCCCTCACATCTCCCATGCACTCGCAAGTCTTCTGCAGTTCCCGCAGGCCTTTCAGGAGCCGCTCCCCCTGCACCTGGGCGTTTTCCATGAGCCCTTGTTCGAGAAGTCCGATGGTCGCCAGGGCCGCCTCGCAGGAAACCGGGTTTCCCCCGAAGGTGGAGGCATGGGAGCCGGCCTCCCAGTCCATGATCGTCGCGGGGGCCACCATGGCTCCCAGGGGCATCCCAGAGGCGATCCCCTTTGCCAGGGCTATGATGTCGGGAACCACCTCGAAGTGCTCCATGGCCAGCATCTTGCCCGTGCGTCCCATCCCGGTCTGCACCTCGTCCACCACGTAAAGGATGTCGTACTTCTTCGCAATCCTGTGCAGCTCCCTGTGAAACTCGGGAGGCGGCACGATGTATCCTCCCTCACCCTGGATCGGCTCCACGAAGATGGCGGCCACCTCCTCAGGGGCGATGGTGGTGCGAAAGAGGGTTTCTTCCACCCATCGGACACATTCAACGCAGCAGTCCGGATAGCGAAGGTGGTAAGGGCATCGGTAGCAATAGGGATAGGGGATGTGGGTGATGCCCGGCACGAGGGGGTAGTAGTATTTGCGCTGGACGGTCTTGCTCGCCGTGAGGGAAAGGGCCCCCATGGTCCGCCCGTGGAAGGCTCCGAAAAAGGCTATGTTCAGCTCGCGCCGGGTGTGCCACCGTGCCAGCTTGAAGGCCGCCTCCACGGCTTCGGCCCCGCTGTTGCCGAAATACACCTTCTTGATTCCCTCCCCGGGAACCAGGGAGGCGAGCTTTCTGGCCAGGGCTATCTGGGAGGTGTAGTAAAAATCTGTCCCGGACATGTGCAGCAGCCGGCCCGCCTGCTCCCTGATGGCCTCCACCACCACGGGGTGGCAGTGGCCGGCGGCGCACACGGCGATCCCGGCCGTGAAGTCCAGAAACTCGTTTCCGTCCACGTCACGGATCCACAGGCCCTGTCCGCTTTCCACCACCAGGGGATAGACCCGTGTATAGGAGGGAGAAACATGGGCCTGATCGACCCGGATAAGATCCGCTGCCCGGGGCCCGGGCAGCGGCGTGTTGATGGAGGGGCGTTTCACCGAATCCTCCTTCTGAAAGCGTGGTCCTGCGCTCCGGCAAGGCTCCCCCCATTTGGACCATACGCAATTTCGGATGGTGCTCTTGCCCGTGCCCTGGTCCCGCCCATGAGCGGCGCAGCCTCGGCAAGAAAGAAAAGTTTGTCCGGGTGGTTGACAGGTCGGGCTCTTGTGGCCGAAGTGAGACCACAGACCGACAAGGGGCGAAGGTTTTCGAGAACAAAGGGAGCATATTGACCCGCAAATCAGGTGTCAAGATCAAAGATCCTCGCTTCCCCCCCATACCCACCGAAACCCGAAATGCTCTGTTGACACGTCCCCGGGCACGGGTCATAGTCGGGCCACAAGCGGTGCGCCCGTGCGTTGGAAACGCCCCATACATAATGCCCGCGGTCACAGATTGCGATTTCCTACATCCCCCTCGCCCTCTGGGAGAGGGACGGGGTGAGGGTATAAGAAGCGAAGTTTGTGGACGCGCGAGGTATATGAAGTATATGAAAAGGAGGTCCCGTGATATCGAGCAACTTCGTGGAAATACCCGGTCTGAGGATGCACTACCTGCAGAAAGGGACCGGTGAGCCCGTCGTCCTTTTGCATGGATTCCCCCAGACATCCCACCAGTGGCGCCACCAGATCGAGACCCTGGGGGAGCACTACGCGGTTTTCGCGCCCGACAACCGGGGGTTCGGCCGGACGGACAAACCGCGTATCCGGGTAAACCGCGGCATGCTGGCCCGTGATACGGTCCGTTTCATGGATGCGCTGGGAATCCAACAGGCCACCGTGGTGGGCCACGATTGGGGAGGCATCATCGCCTTCAAGGTGGTGGCCGACTTTCCCCGGCGTGTGGCAAGGGTGGCGCTCCTCGACACGCTGTGCACGGTGTGGTCGCCCCGGGCCATCCACGGATACTGGTTCAAGGCCGAGGGCCTTGCCGAGGACTTTTTCGCGAGACACCACAGGGCCTTCATCGAGGTCCTCTTCGGCGGACGCGACGGAGACGACCTGCCCAAGCCCCCCACGGCTCCCTGGGTCCTGCCGGCCGGCGCCCGGCAGCGCCCTGATTGGATCGACGGGCAAAGCCTCAACCACTACATCGAGTCTTTTTCCGACCCTGACAGCCATTTTGCCGCCATCCAGTATTACCGGTATGCCCTTGCCTTTCATCGGGTGACAGAAGACCCCGATGCCCCCAACGGCGAACGTTGCGACCTGCTGTCCGAAGCCGAGGTGGCCGCCATGTGGCTGCACAAGGACGGGCTCAGAAACCACCCTCTTTATGTCCATTACATGGATTACGGGCCTGAAGACCGCCGGACCCGGTACGAAGGCCCCGCCCTGTGGATGTACGGCGCGTACCTGGGGCGTGCCGGTTCCGTGCGCCACGGGGACGACACGGTGCCTTCAGGCAACCGCTTCGTGGAGCAGTTTCCCCGTTATTTCCCCGACCTGCGGGTTCGGGCCGTGGGGGTGGGCCATTTCCTCGGCGAGGAGGCCCCTGATTACGTCAACGAAACGCTTCTGTCTTTTCTCGGAGGGCGGCTGTGAAGCCCCAAGGCTCGGCAGGCCTTGATCGTCGTTGCGGCCGGGCGGGTCTTGTTTTCTGCCGGCCTCAGGTTGGGAGACGCCGTTGCCACATGCTTGGTTCCGCGCCGGAATCGAGATTTTCGTAGGTGGGCACCGCCCACCCCAAAAAGACCCTTGCGCACTTGGTCGGATGTGGCCGGAACGAGGATCAAGGCCGAGAAGTGATTGGAGTTTTCAGACACGCTTTCACAGGATTCCCAGGTGATCCTCGAGCTCCCGGTCGACCCTGTCGGGGTCCCGGGAGTTGTGGCGGATGATGTTCTTGAGGTGAAAGAGACTGTCCGGGTCGATGCGGGTGAAGCTCACCGCCACGCCGTCCGGGCCGCAACGCACCACGTTGCCCTCCACCTGCACGGTGAGGGCCTGGGCGCTGCCGCTCAATTCGATGGTCACCCTGCAGGGGCTTCCCGGTTCCGGATTCGCGGAAACAGGCAGCAGACACCCTCCCATACTCAACCCGTGGACGACATCGGAGCGGTACGAAACCCCGCTTACGAGCATCTGTGCGGTCACTGCAAAAGGTACCCGTGTGAACCGGCGCTTCTCTTGTCTCATCGGTCTGCCTTTCCACTGGTGCAATCCCTCTTATCGGGCGCCGTTACAATTTGCGATTTCGTGCAGCCTTCTGGCCCCCTGAGCACCTCTACATCCCGGGATGGAATCTGTCGAAAAGGATGTCGGGCCGCGGCGTGACACTCTGTTCCGATCTCTCCGGGGCGGGATGCTTCTCAAGGCGCGCGGATGCTCGCTTTCTTCTTCTCCTGCGGACCAGGTACATCCTGGCCAGAAGGATCCCCGCGGGGATCCCGACGAAGGCAGCGTCATCCGCTCTTCCCGGCAAGAAGTCGGGCATGAAGTAGTAGTTGACACCTCCGAGAAAAAGACTGGTGCGCAGCGCCCTTCCATACCCCATGAAGGTGAATATTCGGAAAAACGCCATGAAACAGAAACTCCAGAACGCGTAGAGAAGCATATTCGCCACACCCCGGTACGCGGCGGGGACAAGGTCGAGCAATGCGGAGGCCCAACGTGCGGACAGACTCCCCTTTGTGGAAAGCCGAATCCTGATCACCTCTTCGATTGTCTTTTTCTCGTCGATATAGACGCCGGCCGGAATGAGAAAATCGAGGCGGACCGGTGAGTCGTTCTTGTGGAGTGCATCGTTGGTGCTGCGAAACGGCAGTTCCAGTACGTGCTGCACAAGCCGGTAGCCGCCGAAGCACAGGCCTGCCGCGAGGAGAAGGAAGGTGGACGGAAGCAGCCCCTTACAGACCAGGCGCAAGGCCGGACTTGCCACCCGGCTTTTCCGAGGGGAAACTTCTTGCACCGGTTCGGCGACTTCCCGTTCTTCAGGCGGTGGTTGTGGGTCCCTGTCCACTTGATTTCTCCTAAGCCTTTCCCTTGACCCGCCCATCCATAGCACAGTGCCCCATATATGAACAGACCGGGGGCTGCCTCGCCGGGGTGAATGGATTTTCACGGCAATGCGGTGAGAGGCGAGATGTGAGGTTCGGTCTCGGGCCTTGCTGGTCGTCATCGTTGTCGTGATGGCCTTGATCGCCGTTGTAGTCCGGCGGGTTTCGATTCCTGCCGGCCTCAGGTTGGGAGACGCCGTTGCCTCATGCGCGGCCCCGCGCCGGAATTGAGGTTTTTCCAGGGTGGGCACCGCCCACCGAAAAGACTCTTGCGCACTTGGTGGGATGTGGCCGGAACGATGATCCAGGCCGTGGTGACAAGTCGGGCAAGGACAGGACTCGTTCGTGAACCCGGAAGCAATGTCCATGGCTCACAGGCCTAGCGGGTACGGCCACAAATTGCGACTTTCGGCCTCCCCCTCGCCCTCTGGGAAAGCCGGGGTGAGGGTATACAAAGCGCCGTTTGCGACCGCGTAAGGTCTCATAATCCATCTCGACAAGGTCCTGGCAAGACGCTATGATGACACGGAACAGACAGGAGGCGGTATTTGTGGGAAAAACAATGGAGACCGACAGGTTCAAATGCGCACCGGCAATGGAATCGCCGATCAATAGGAGGAATGGATGAAAGCACTCGGAATGCTGTTCATGGTCTTGCTCGTTTCGTCCCCGGCAGCAGCGGCGGGAGCACGTGATTTCGATTGGACAAGGGATTTCGACATCAGAGCGCAAGGCGATCCTTCCGGATTCAGGGCGAGGCTTGCCGCACGCTTCAAGATAGGCGATGCCGACGTGGATCTGGTGATGAAAAATGTGGAGAGACCGGCCGATGCCTATATCCTGTTACGTCTCGGGGAGATCTCGGCAAGACCGATGGATCGTGTCCTTGAAGAGCACAAGTCCGGAAGAGGCAAAGGCTGGGGCAACCTCGCCAAGAGCCTTGGGATCAAACCAGGTTCCGCTGCGTTCCAGGCCCTGAAGCGCGGCAGCGATATGTACGAGGAGAGAGAAAGGACCGACGGCAAGGGCAAGGACAAGCACAAGGGCAAGGGGGCAGGCAAGGGCAAGAACAAGGACTGACTTTGTCGCGGTGCCGCCCCTGGGCGCCATTCTCGACGAAGGGGGGGGCAGGAAGTCAACCTGCACGGCCTCTGAAAAACGGATGACGGCGCACGGACGCAGCGGCCCGGTTCATCCGTGCACTGGGTGCCGGCACAGGCGATCAGCAGGTTCGCAAGGTATTGGAAAAGACCCTCGGGGTGGCTGCAGGCCCGTCCCTGGTCAGGGCTCTTCGCGACTGCATCGCGAAGCCCACAAGCGGCCGTTTTTCGCCCGAGGGGGGCCCTGACGCGGCGTAATCTTCTGCTCCCCTTTCTTGCACCCACTGAGGGAACCGGCCGTGAAGATCATGATGATCGCATTGATGTGGGGCGGTATCAGCGCCGTCTCCTTGCCGCTGGGGGCGATGGTGGGGCTGTGGTCACGACCTTCCAAAAGGGTGACATCGGCTCTGATGGCCTTCGGTGGAGGGGCCCTCCTGTTCGCCCTCACCATCGAGCTTTTTGCCCATTCCCTGCACATATCCCATCAAGGGCACGACGTGTGGATCATCCTGGCAACCATGATCGGAGCCTTTCTCGGCGGTCTTGTCTTCCAGTTTCTCAACCGGCTTCTCAACAATCGGGGTGCCTTCCTTCGAAAGGCATCCCTTGTCAAGAAACACGTCCTCACCCTCAAGAGGAGAAGGGCGAAGAAGATGGTGCGGGCCCTGAGCAGGATCAAGATCCTGCAACTGCTTCCCGCGGAGGAAGTGGTTCATCTCATTCCCCATGTGGAGACCATCAGATACAAGTCCGGCGACACGATCTTCAGGCAGGGGGAACCAGGCTCCGAGCTGTATTTCATTGTCAGGGGCACGGTTCAGGTCCTCCGGGAAACGGGTACCGAAAGGACACTGATTGCCGAACTCGGTGAGGGGGACACCTTCGGCGAGATCGCCCTGATTTCCGATCAACCGAGAACGGGCACCGTGCGTGCGAGGACGGACGTGGAGCTGTGCACCCTTCACAAGGTGCCGTTCGAGCGTCTGATAAAGCATTCGAGCGTCCTCCGGGAGGCCAGCAGGAAGATGGTCGCGGACAGGCTCCAGGAAATGGAGGCCAAGGACGCGACGGTGTTGGAGCAAGCCCGTCTCTGGGAGGAAAAGGCGTTGGGGAATCTGGAACGGCTTTCCATCGTGGTGACGGACAGGGACTTGGAGCACGAAATCAAGGCGCATGGGGGAGAAGGCGCGGCCCTTGCCATCTGGCTCGGCATCGCGCTGGACGGCATTCCCGAATCCCTTGTCATCGGGATGCTCGTCGTCGCCTCGGCCGCTGCGGGAACCGCGATGAGCATGGCCTTTATCGCCGGTGTGTTCTTGGCCAATCTGCCCGAGGCCATGTCGAGCGCGGTCACCATGAACCGGCAAGGCGCGAGCTTCGGGAGGATCTTTTGGATGTGGATGTCCCTGTGCGTCATGACCGGCCTGGGGGCCATGGTGGGCGCTGCCATCTTTCCAGCCGACCCCGAAGGCGCGCTACGGTATTTCATATCAGGAACAGAAGGGCTGGCGGCGGGGGCCATGCTCACCATGATCGCCGAAACCATGCTCCCGGAGGCATTTGAACAGGGAGGAGGAACCGTGGTCGGACTCTCCACCCTGACCGGCTTCCTGGCCGCCCTGGGGGTGAGGATCCTCAGCCTCTATTCACCCTGAAGCAGAGACCCCGGCTTTGCCCTTGATCACCGTTGCGTCCGGGCCGGTGATTTTTTCCAGGGGCTTCGGGTTGGCAGTGGGCACCTCACGTGCTGAGCGCCTTGCCGGAATTGAGGTTTTCGTGGGCTGGGCATCGCCCCACCAAAAAGACTCAATTCCCCCCTTGATGGGGCTTTGGGGGGTGCAGAGGGCTGTCCGATCGCAGAAACACTTCCCGAACCCTCCTAAAGGGTGAGGAATGTCAAGGGATAAGGCACAGCTTGCAGCCATGGGAATACAAGCGGTCACAAAGCGGTCGGAAGGACGCTGCAGACGGTAGCTTTGACACATGAACCATCGAAAGGAGGGTATCGGAATGGAGCAAGGAGAAGTCACATGCCCCTTGAGTAGGGGTGAGAAGATACTCGTGGCGCTGGACGGGTCCGCAAACAGCGACAGGGCTCTCGATCAGGCGCTCAGCATGGCAGGCGTGTGCAACAGCAAGATATTTGTCATAAGTGTGGTCGACATCTTCCCGGAAACCATTGAAATCGCCCCGGCCATCGAGGAAAAGGCATCGGAAAAAGTAAGGAAATTGCTGCAGAAAGCCAAGGCCAGGGCGGCCAAGGAGAACATTCCCTGTGAGACGATTGCGCACATGGGCCCCCAACCCCACGAGTTCATCGTCCAGGAGGCCAAGGAGAAAGGAATCGATCTCATCATCATGGGAACCCACGGAAGGACGGGGCTCAAGAAACTGCTCATGGGCAGCGTGACCCAGAAGGTCATCGGCCACGCTCCCTGTGCGGTGATGGTGATCCCCGGGTAGGTTCGAGTCAAACCGCCTGGCACCTGGGTGCGCCACCCCTTTCTCCGCACCCGAACCACGGAAAGGGCAGGACCATGACGACCGGCAGTGACACTTGCCGCGACTTCGGGACCGAAGAGGCGATCGAACCCGAGGTGTGCATCTGCGATCCGCACCATCATTTGTGGGAGTATCCGGCAAAACGCTACCTGATGGAGGACCTGATCGAGGATATCGGACAGGGCAACAACGTGGTGCGAACCGTCTTTGTGGAGTGCGGCTCGAAATACAGGACGGACGGGCCCGAAGCGTTGAGGCCGGTGGGCGAGACCGAATTCGTACGAAAGATCGCGGACCAGAGCGGGCGCGCACCATACGGAAGACTCGGTGTTATCGAAGGCATCGTGGGCTTTGCCGACCTTACCTTGGGCGAGGGGGTGGCAGCGGTGCTCGAAGCGCACCTGGAGGCAGGCGCAGGCCTGTTCAGGGGTATCCGCCACTCGGCGGCCTGGGACGCGAGCGGTGTGATCGCCTCCTACAAGAGTCCTCCCCGGGGTTTGCTCTCGGACCCGATGTTTCGCAAAGGGTTCGCGTTGCTCGGCAAGTACGGCCTGAGTTTCGATGCCTGGCTTTACCACACCCAGATACGGGAGTTGCTGGACCTGGCCAGGGCATACCCCGATACACCCATCGTTCTGGATCACATGGGGGCCCCCCTCGGGGTCGGGCCTTACGAGGGGAAGCGGGAGCAGGTCTACGGTGTCTGGAAAGAGGCGATTGCCGATCTGTCCCAATGTCCCAACGTGGTGGTGAAGGTGGGGGGCCTCGGGATACCGGTCTGCGGGTTCGACTGGCAGGCTCGGGGCCGCCCGGTCGGCTCCGAGGAACTGGCCGGGGTCATGTCGCGGTACTGCGGCTGGTGCATCGAAAAATTTGGGGTGGACCGATGCATGTTCGAGAGCAATTTTCCGGTGGATAGGTCGGCGTATTCTTACACGGTCATGTGGAACGGTTTCAAGCGCATGACAAAGGGCTTTTCGGCCGGGGAAAGGTCAGCCCTGTTCCACGACACGGCCGCAAGGTTTTACCGGTTGGACCAGGGGCGGTGAACCACGAGGACCGACCGGTATTGAGCCCGGGGTAGAGCATGGATGGTCCACCGAAAGGAGGGAACATCCTTAGGGCTCGCTCAAGAATAACTTCCCATTCTGATGCACCGATCCATCACGCCTGGCAGCGTTGCTCGTCGGTTAAATGGCCCGCCATTCGCCCTCCTCGCGCCTTGCCATGCGTGCGCCTCGACGCCTGAAAACGGGACCTTATTCTCACGCGAGCCCTTATCAACGAATCTGCCCGTGCGACAGGTGCGTGGGGGGAACCGGCACCTTGGCCCCCACCTCGATCCCGAGGGAAAGACGGATGGTCCCGGAACACGCAAGGTTTCCCGCAATCACACCCACCGGGCCTATGAGATACCCCGGCACGCCCAGGGCAAGGCAGAGGAAGGCCGAGGTCACCACCGTTCCCATGAACACGGCCTGCCCGGCTAGGACGGCCACGGGCTTTTTGTGCAGCGCTGCCAGGCCTTCCGTGTGGGCCCGGATGGCCACACAAAAGGGAAAGGCCGCCAGGGCCAAGGCTGTGAGGCGCACCAGGGACACATCCCGTGGGTCCAGGCTCTGCAGGGTCACGTAGTAAAGCTCGGAAAGACCCGGGAGGATGAGAAGGAGGGGCAGAAGTCCCATGACGATTCCCGAGACGACGGCGAATCGAAACACGCGGCGGTCGTCCGGGGACCGGGGTGGAAAGGTGAGCACCACGGCCTGCAGGCGGGTTGCGCCGTAGGCCACCGGGTTGGCCAGCCCCATGGCCAGGTAGTACACCGGGAGCATCCGTTCGGGTTCGGGGGCCCGTGCAATGAATGCGCCCAGCAGCAGGGCGGCCAGGGAGAGAAAGAGCCCTCCTATGGAAAGGGGGAGAGTGAAAAGGAATATCTCCCTGCGGGTCGAGGGGAATTCGTCGGTGGGCGGAAGCTCCTTGAGGAACGGGGCGGCGAACGCCTTGGATGTGGCGACCTCCAGGGCCACGGGGATGGTGAGACACACGACCGCCCACACGGGGCCCACCAGCCAGAGCCTGCAAAACACCACTGAGAGCGCCGCGGTGAGTGTGATCCGCATGAAGGTCGCGGCACTTGCCCTTGCGGTGGCCTGGCCGTTGTACATGGCCACCTGGTAGGGGTTGCGAAGAAAGAAGAGAAACTGGAGGGGCAGGCTCACGAAAAGGGCGGTTCGTGCCGGGTCCTCGATGGAGGGGGGAAGGCCCATGATGGTGGCGAACATTCCGTGGGCCAGGGCGGGAATGCACAGCAGGGCCTGGAGGGCGACCACGGCCATCCCGATGAGCATGGTGACGGACCAGTATTTGGCATAGCCTTCGGCGGACCTGGCGTAGAGCATCCCCGTGGTCACCAGGCCGAACCCCAGGGTGCCCAGCAGGAACATGATGGTGTTGGCCTGGGCGAGCCCCGCGAGATTGACGGTACCACCCGGTCCCCTGGAGGCCACCATGGCCACGAGGGGGTAGGTCAGGGCCTGGGAGGCCGCCTGCAGGGCGAGGGGAACGAAAAAGCGGGAAAGCTTCCCCGTGTCCGGGGGACCGGCCTGGGGGATCCCGAAATGAAAGCCTCTCTCGATCCCCGGCTGGCTCTCTCTGTCTCTGTGTGTATGGTCCAAGGAAAACGACGTCAGCGGCTCGGCCCGCCGTCGAACGGCAAGCCGGTTTGTTCGCAGAGAGCTTCGGCACAGAAGACGGCCCTGGAGGCGTCCTCGCGTGTGGGGCTTCCCAGGGGCAAGAGTCCTTCCTCCGCGGGATAGGGCCCCCTGAAGATGCTGTCCATAAGGTCGACGTCCTCGTCGCTTCGCTCGACGGCAAGCCCATGGGCATCGAGAAGGGACACCAGTCTTCTGCAAAACCCTCCTTGCAGGAGGTACCTCGCCTGTCGGAGGTCTTCTGCGGCCAGCTCCACCCATTGGCGGATCGAGTCTTTCATGTAAAGGACCTTCCCCTCCTTCTGCACGAGCGTCAAGAAAGGACTCCCGCGCCTGAAGCTCCTCGTGATCTCTTCCCTGGAGGCAACGAGGTAGCCGACGGCAGATCTCGAGTAGAAACCCCGCAGCGAGAGCGCAACCTTCTGATGGCTGTTTTCACTTTCCGTCACCACCAGGATGTCCAGGTCGTTGCCCTTGCCACATCCGGCCACGGAGCCGAAGACCACAACGGCAGCCGGCGACAGCGCTTCCGTCAATGCTCGGGCGCCTTCTTTGGCGTCTTGGAGAGTGACCACAGGCGATCCTTGCCGTCTCGTTGTCCCCGTGTCGTTGTCCCCGTCTCGTTGTCCTTGGATAAACGGTCTCTGTCCGTTCGGGGCCCATCCTCTCAGAAAAACCCTTCCAATTCAATACCGGAGCGCAACCGACTCGGCTTGTCTGCTGCGTGGGGTCACAAATCACGATTTCCTGCATCGGCCGCGCGGGTTTCGTTTTCTGCCGGCCTCACCTTGGGAGACGCCGTACCCACATGCTTGGCTCCGCGCGGGAATTGAGGTTCTCCTGGGGTGGGCACTGCCCACCAAAAAAGATTCTTCCGCACTTGGTTGGATGTGGCCGCAGCGATGATCAAGGCCAGGTCTTATTGGGGCGGGCATCGGTCGCCGGAAAGACGGCATGCCACGGCCGGTCTGACCCTGCCGCAAACACGATCCCCGGCGATTGGGGATTGAAGGACTCCTGCCACTTTGATAGTTTGACAAATGAGAACGATGCATCCCATCGTCAATTTTTAGCAGGGGGAGGAAACATGAACGACGTGCAGGAGAAGAAACCCACCGGTCTCTTCGACCCGTTGAAGATCGGACACATGGAGGTGAAAAACAGGATCGCCTTTGCGCCCACCGGTATGGGGACCGCGGGAACCGACGGTTCCATAACGGACCAGACCATCTGCCACTACACGGGGCGGGCCAAGGGGGGCGTGGGGCTGATCATCGTGGAGCACAGCGTCTGCACCCTGAGGCACTGGAAGGGGGGGGCGCCCATCTTGAGCTTCCACTCGTCCCATTGCCTGAGGTTCATGAAGGACCTTGCCGACGCCATGCACCATTACGGAGCCAAGGCCGTGGTCCAGCTCAGCCTGGGGCTGGGCCGACAGACCAACCCCCGGGTGACGGGGACCGACCTGGTGGCTCCTTCTGCGCTGCCGTATGTCGTGGCCGAAGGGACCGCACCGAAGCCCTTGCGCAATTGGGAGGGTACCAAGGGCGCCGTCCCCCGTGAGCTGAGCACGCAGGAGGTGGTGGAGCTGGAAGAGGATTTCGTGAGCGCCGCCATGAGAATCAAGCGCGCAGGCTTTGACGGGATCGAAATCCACGGGGCCCACGGCTATCTTCTTGGCGATTTCCTTTCCCCCCTGGGCAACAAGAGGAAAGACATCTACGGGGGCTCATTCGAAAAACGCCTCATCCTCGCCCTCAATCTGATCCGGAAAACCAGGGAGAGCGTGGGCAAGAGGTTCGTGCTGGGATTTCGGATAAGCGGCGACGAACACGTGGAGGGTGGGCTCACCCTGGCAGACACCGTGCGAATTGTTCCCGTGTTGGAAGAGGCCGGCGTGGACTACATCCACCTTTCTTCCGGAAGGCAGGAGGCCCTCAACTACCTCTTTCCCGACAAGGAGGGGGTTATTCTCCCCGAGGCCGAGGCCCTGAAGAAGGCCGTGAAGGTCCCGGTCATCTGCCCGAACATCCACGATCCGGCAACGGCCGAACGCGTGGTCCGGGAAGACCGGGCGGACATGGTGTCCCTGTCCAGGGGGCTCTTGGCGGACCCGGACTGGCCCGTCAAGGTCCAGGAGGGTCGCACCGAGGAGATCCGGCGCTGCGTCTTCTGCTACACCTGTCTCAAAACCCTTTTCGGCGGCGTTGCCACCCGGTGCTCGGTCAATCCGGACCTGGGCCACGAGCGCTTCATGCCCAAGTACCAGCCTTTTGGGTAGGCAGTCCGGCCGGGTCCGGGTGTCATGTTGGAAGACATTTTTTTCACGCGCCCCGGACACCGGAAGCCGCTCTTTTCACCTACAAGGCAGGTGCGGCCGGCCGGCACCAACTGGAGGGGCAGGCCGCCGGGCCTGCCCGGTCCATGCCGGTCAAACCTCGTCTCTGCAACTTCGCCAACCAGGCGGGGACGGTGTACAGGGTATCAAACCGCCATCACCGATGCGCCATATTGGCCGAGGGAGGCATCGGCGGTGATCAGCAGCATTCCTTCCGGACGAGCCTGAGCCAGCAGCAGGCGGTCAAAGGGGTCTTTGTGAAGGGGTGGCAGCCTGTGGACCCCCAAAGCGTGTTCGGAGTAGACCGGAAGCTCCGTATATCCATGCACGACGAGCATTTTCCTCAAGCGGTACGGGTCGATTCTGAAATCATCGCGCCCGAGACCCAATTTGATGATAATCTCCCAAATACTGGCCGCGCTGAAAAAAAAGCTTGTTTTCGGGAGCCGTGAGTTGGGTGCGGGCGGACTCGGATAATTTATCGTTTCGCCCCGCCGCCCAGAGGAGAATGTGGGTGTCGAGCAGCAGTCTCATGGCGCTTTCCCTTCGAAAAGCGACTCGATATCTGCGGCGCCAAGGGTGTCGAAATCATCGGGCACCGATATTTCACCGTCCATAAATCCCAGCTTTTCTGCGCCCCCCACATCTGCTTCGGCCAGGGGCACGACCTTGGCTATGGGCTTGCCGGCTTTGGCGATAATAATAACATTTCCATTGGCCGCTTCTTCGACCAGGCGCGAAAGATTGGTCTTGGCCTCATGAATATTGACGGTCCGCATGACCCCTCCTCTTGGTTTAGTTCACTTGGTTTAGTTTCGAAGCCAATGCTTTTCAAGCGATAATTTAGCATCTCCTATTCCAGCGGCCTCCATCCGACCCTCTATCCAATACTGCTCGAAATAGAACAACTATACCTGCGGGTTTTGGCTCTCGGATCGAAGGAATCCGACCCAAATATGAGCGCTTTCTTGGACATTTTTTTTCCGGGTCCCTAACGGGACAGAGCGCGCGCCCGTGCACAAATTGTATATTGTGGTTCAGGGCAAGGCCGCACGACCTTCGAGACCGCAGGCACAGCAGCGCTACGCTCACGGATTGCGTAGATCCGAGAACGCCGGCATGGGCCCCAAGATGCATTTGTGGATGGGCATGCGGCAAACGGGTGACAGAGGCCCGCCGTGGGGGCAGGACACCGCGCCTGCCCGGTCCATGTCCTTCACACTCCCTGAATCCTCAATCTCACCCTATTGACACCACTTGCCCATTTCCATAACTTGGCCTGAAATGCGAAAGGGTTGCTCTCACGTTCCAAACCGGAAATTGTCTTTCGAACCACTTCACATTCTTAACCTTGCGGGTGTAACGCGTGCGACAGTGACTTTGGGATTGCGGCCTTGATCATCGTTTCGGCCACATCCGGCAAAATGCGGAATACGGCCTTTTTGGTGGGCAGTGCCCACCCTACGAAAACCTCAATTCCGGCGCGGAGCCAAGCATGTGGGGACGGTGTTTCCCAAGGTGATGCCGGCAGAAAACGAGATCCGTCTGGCCGGAACGATGATCAAGGCCGGGATTGCGTACACCTTTGCCTCATTCCGGGCTTGATCCCGAAGCTGAACCTCCATGCACAAAAAGGGGCGCTTCATGGGCACATCCGGCAAAGTGCACCAACAGGGGAAGAAAGTGACCCGCACCCAGGCCAGTGTCACGTACAACCAGCCGGGCCAAAGTGTCGATACGCAGTTCAACATCGCCCGCGACGCCCGCATCACCATCAACCCATCGTCTCCCGAAGCCCTGGCGCAAATCCCGGCAAAACTGGCGGGCCTCAAGGGGGCCCGGCGGGACGAGCTGCGAGCACTGGAAAACGAGTTCGGGAGGACCCAGGAGCTTGCCCGTCACTACGTGATCCCGGATCTCCAGGACTTCAGTCCTCCCGACCAAGTGCACAGCCCGGGTCTGATCGCTTCACGGGAGCCGGCGTTCAAGAGCGTGGATGGATTCCTCAGACGTCCCCTCGACGAAAACGGGAATCGCTGCCTTTTTGTCCTGGGGGACGCCGGCATGGGGAAAACCTCCCTGTTGGTGATGCTCAAATTCAGGCACCTGACAGGGTCTCTTCCCGGTGCGCGGTACTGCACGCTCATGAAGCTCGGTTCCGACACCCTGGACAGGATAGACGCCGGGCCCCACCCTGCGCAGACCCTGCTCCTTCTGGACTCCCTCGACGAGGACCCGGAAGCGCACGATCCGTCGGCCGGCGCCGACAAGCGCCTGCTCGACCTGCTGCCTCGCGTGGTGCGCTTCCAACGAACCGTCATCACCTGCCGGATGCAGTTTTTCCCCGAAATGTCACGGCACCTGACGACCCTCCCGGGCCATTTTGTCATCGGTGCCTACGAATGCCCCCTCAAATACCTCTCCCTTTTCAACGAGGAGCAGGTGGAAGAGTATCTTGCCAGGAGGTTCAGACCGAATCGCAGGCGCCGATTGTACCAGGCCCTCACCGGCCGTGTTTTCGGCAACCAGAAGCTGGACGAGGCCCGCCGGGCGGCGGGGGCCATGGAGTCGTTGCGGATGCGGCCCCTGCTCCTCTCGTACATCGAGGACTTTGTGAGCAGCGATGACCGGCCTTGTGTGGACTTCGGCAACCGGTACAACCTGTACCACAGGTTGGTGGACCAGTGGTTGAGGAGAGACGCGGTCAAGCACCTCGGCATGAAACCCGATGAGGGATGGCGTGTAGCGGTTCTGCTGGCCCTGCACATGGTCCGCCAAGGCCCCAAGCAGATCCATCGCGATGAACTCACCTGCGCAGAAGGTCTTGAACAAATTCCCCGGTTCAAGATCGAGGCGCGTTCGCTCATCAGCCGCACGGAGGACTTCCGTTACCAGTTCGCCCACACGACCATCCAGGAGTTTCTGCTGGCCCATGCGGTCTTGAATCGCCCGTTCGACGTAAGAAATATTCCCTTGTCCCGAGAGGCTTTTCGCTTCCTCTTGGACGGACAGAAGCTTATGGGAAAGGAGACCTTGGATCTTCGCGGGGCACGTATGGATTTTGCCGAGGCCGGGATGGAACTGGTCCGGCTGAAGTGGGGTATGGATTTGGTCCCCATTCCAGCGGGGACGTTTCTCATGGGTTCGCCGGAGGATGAGGGGGGTCGCTTCAGCGATGAGACGCAACATGAAGTGCGGTTGACCGGGTCGTTCTGGCTGGCCCGTTACACGGTGACCCAGGCCCAGTATCAAAGGGTGATGGGGCAGAACCCAAGCCACGTCAAGGGTGAACACCGACCGGTGGAGAATGTCTCCTGGGAGGATGCCCTCGCGTTCTGCAGGCGTCTAACAGCCCGTGCCAGTGAGGCCGGCGCCCTCGCAGGCGATTATGTGTTCCGTTTGCCATCGGAGGCCGAATGGGAATATGCCTGCCGGGCGGGAACCACGTCGGCCTTCAATGACGGATCGGACTGCACGAGGCCGACGGGACAGGACCCGGCGCTCGACCCGCTCGGGTGGTATGACAAAAACAGCGGAAATGAAACGCACGCCGTGGGGCAGAAGGCGCCCAACGCCTGGGGGCTGCACGACATGCACGGAAATGTGTGGGAGTGGTGCCTGGATCAGTGCGACTGGGAAAACCGTGTCGTGACTGACACGTACGAGGGTGGCGCGGTCGACCCGCTGTGTACGAGGGGCGCGGGGCACGTGGTTCGCGGCGGCAGCTTCTTGAATTTCGCGAGGGACTGCCGTTCCGCCTACCGCCACGGGCTCGAGCCGGGCTCTCGCCCCGGGCCCCTCGGCTTCCGCCTCGCCGCAGGTCGGCCCGAGGCCGGCGGAGCCCGGGGCACGCGCGCGGGAGGCGCGGAGCGCCGGGACGAGGCACGAGGCCCCGCCGGCAGGCCGGACGCGGAGCGAGAGGAAGGGGATTGAGGGTAAGAGCCCCACCCGCTTCTGTGGGATAGCCCGGAGTCTATATGGTCCGGTGGGGCTGGGATAAATCCATGCGCGCATCACCGAAACCCAAGCATCCAGGCTCACGATGCCAGGCGCCAGAAGGAATTGCCATGATCAACGAAGAAGCCGCAAGAAAAACCTTGCGCAGTGCCCTGGAAGACATGGGGCTTTTAGGGGCGGGCCACCCCCTCCCCGAGCCCTATGACTTCGCCTCGGGGGTCGCTGGACGGTCCCTGCTGTGGTTCCTGGCACTCTCTTCCAAGACCGGAACGGAGGTGAGCATCGTCGCCAAGTTCGACGAACCGGAGCGCTCCCGCAAGGAATGGCGCGTCATCGAAGAGCTCCGTGGTCTCAACACCCCCCTGGCGGCCATCTTGCCCATGGCCAAGAACAAGGAGTCTCACGGGGTCGTCGTGTACCAGAACCTGGCGGCCCTCACCCTGAGCGGCAGTGTCAAGACCCTGGGCGCGTATCTTGCCGCACAGCTTCACAGCAATTGCACCAACTGCCGGACGGCCTTGGAGCAGGCCTTCAAGACCCTGCGCGTTTTCTACCACGCCGAGCCGGGGGCAGCACGCTTCTCCGCGAAAAGCAAGGTGCTGCGCTGGGGCGAACTCTTGCCCGTCCGCACCAACCTCGAGAGGATCAAACAGGGCATCGAGATCGCATGGCCGGGCCTTGATTGCGGCGGCACCCACCTGCGGATTCCCGAATTGGGCGATCGCCCTCTCCCCAACGCGATGCATGGACTCGAAAAGAGACTCAGCGAACACACCGGCCGCGTTCTTTTCTCGCGCATCCACGGAGACCTCAACCTCACCAACGTCATGGTGGGGCTCGACGGCAGGCATGCACCCGCTGAGGTTTTCATCATCGACCTTGCCGAATCCACGGCCCACGTACCCACGGCCATCGACCTGGCACGCCTGGAAAGCGAGTTCTGGCACGAGGCGTTTACCGCACCTGGGTCCGGAGGGCCGGTAGGGGACGAGGACAAGCTCGCCATGATGGTCGCGTTGCGTGATGTGCTCGACGGGCGTGAAGACCTTTCTTCGGTGGGGGACGATCCTTACGCCCACCATACCGCGCTGTGGATCAACGACATCCGGTCCGAGGCCCAAAGGACCCTGGGGCAAGGCGACAAAGACTACGTGTTGGGGGACTACATGCGGGCACTCCATTTTGCGCACCTGCGTGCCCTGGCTTTTCAGAGCGTGCAGGAGTCACGGATCAAGAGCCGCTTGGCGCTCTTGGGCGCCGCGCTCACCCTCCAATTCCTCTTGGACCTGGGGCGGGGGAGAATCGACAAACCGCCGGTTTTGGGGGAACAGGCCGGGGAGCCGGAAGCCGAGAGTGTAGCCCTGCACCAAGTCGGTGGCCACACGAGTCATGCCTCCCATCGAACCACCGGACAGGTTGTGCAGGGTCCCCTCTTCAGCCAGCCAAACCAGAAAGTCCGCACCCAATACAACATCGCCGGCAACGCCACCATAACCGTTGCTCCGGAGAAGAAAGCGATGGATGCATCTGCTTCCGCCAAGAAGACTGCCAGGAGTCGGAAGTCCAAAAGTCCCGGGGCCAAGTCCACCAGCGGGAAGAAGCTCGGGTCCAGGGATCAGGGTCCCTCAAGCGTAGAGCACGATGTAGGCGGATTCGGCCCTGAACTGCCTGACCCTCTGTGCGTCGTCTTTTGCCGCATCTGTGGTATGGACACCAAGGAGACCCACGAAATGGTCGCGGCAGTGAAAGTCCTTTCCGAGGTATGCTCCGCCGTGCAGGGGACGGGCGAACCGACGGTTCGGGGAACATATCCCAGCGTTTACGGGCGCTTCTTGATCGTGGACGATCCCGTCTCGGCTTTGAAGGCTGCACTGCAGGTTGTCGATCGTGCCGCAGGCCAGGGAGTGCATCTGGCAGTGGGGGTGCGCATGGGAAGGGCTGAGTGGGCGCCAGGGCTCGGAGAAGATACGCTCATCGGGCCCCCGATCAACCTGGCCGCACGACTTGCCGCCATGGAAAAAGCCGCGTCCAGGATTGTGGTGGGCGACGATATCTTTCAAGCCGTCACTCAGGACCGGGATTTTCCGCCCACGCGCTTCGACGGCCCCTTCTCGGGCACCGTCAAGAATACTTCAATGCAGTACTACACGCTGATTCATTCTCCGGGGTCCTATGGCAACCTCCCATCGGTAGAGGCCCCATCCCCGGTCGCAGCCCACGTTGTCGTCTTTGATCTTGTGGGCTTTTCCGCCATGGGTCGGGACGATCAGTGGGAAAGCGTGACACGCTTGTGGAAGAAGGCCAGGGAGGTGTTGGGTCCTATCGGGGGGCAGCAACGTGTGAAGGATGGGCACCTCTGGTGTGCCCCGGCCGGCGACGGAGGCGCTCTTGTCTTTTCGCCGGACGAGGCCGGGGGTGATACGGCGTGGGTTTTCGCCCGGGACTTTGCCCTCAAGTGTGCTTCAAACAAGTTGGCGATCCGAACGGGGGTTGCGACTGATACGGTGGTGGTCGCTCAGAAGGAACTGCCGGTCGGCAAGGGCATCCTACGGGCCGATCAGCTATCGGGATACCCCGAGAGAGGGGGCATTTGTGTGAACCGGGCCTTTTGGCGCGATCGACCAGACGACCAGAAGAGCCAGTGGATCCCTTCGCCGGTGCCAGAAGACCCCGATGCCCTTGAGTTAATGCCGCTTTCGGCGGGCTCCTTTGCCAAAGACGAATCGAGAAGCGCCAAGAAAGACGCTGAAACCGTCTACCGTCACGTGGTAGAGAGAGTGCGCAAGATGCTCTCTCAAGCACCTGAACTGCGTGACGAGCTCCAGAATGCCTTGCGCGGCAAGGGTTCTCCAGCGATGAAAAGCGCAGCGGACATCGTCGAGATCATTTTCGGACTGGCAATGGACGAAGTGCTGGAGGCTATTCACGGATGGCTGGAAGACCAACACTCCAGGGATGACGTGCACCACATCCGGGACGTTCTCGATGCCCTCGTTCCCCTGGGGGTGGACCCAGCCTGGGTTCACGAGGCACGCGCCGGGTTGTCCCTGGATGGGGCAAAGGGGTTGCGCAGAGGTGGAGTCCTCGCGGTGCCGAGACACACCGAAATGAGCTCAGCAGAGGTGCTCAAGGCTGCTATCATGGACGCCCCGTGTTTTTGGGAAAAGGAGGGCAAAGGACCGCTTCCTGTCGGTTCATGCGGTTTCGAAGCCGGTGCGGTAGAGCCCCCTGGGATCACCCTGCGTTCCCGGCTGGATGAATTCCGGAGTCACCTCTTGAAGCTGTGCGCGATTCAGGACGATGCGGATGCACGGAGAAGGCTGGAAGAACACCTCGAAGTGCTTTGGAAGCAGAAAAAGCCCTACTATGTGCTTTTCGGGCAGTCCGATGAATTGGCCGGGAACCTGGGGGGATATGAAGCGATTCCCTGGCGCTATGTTCTCGTCATGCAGAAGGAGGATGCCGACAGGGACATTCTGCCAAAGCCGAGGGGGGTAGCCAAGTGGCTGAAGGATATCCTCGACAGACTCAGCAAAATAGGACCTGGCGCGAAATAGGGAGGTGCCCCAAGATGAACGTCACCTTTGACCCTGACCTGGACCGAACTTATGAACTGCCGCCCATCGACTCCTGGCCCAAGGCCTTTCATCGCTTCGACGAGCGGAGCGTCTGGGCGGTGCGGGCCGCCCTGGCGGCGGAGCGGCCCCTGCTCGTGCGCGGTGAGCCGGGCTTGGGGAAAAGCCAGCTCGCCCGGGCTGCGGCCCACATTCTTGAGGTGCCTTTCCTCTACAAGGTCATCAACGCACGATGCGAATGCGGCGACCTCCAATACACCTACGACGCGGTGTCCCGCCTGGCCCAGGCCCAGGTGGCCGGTACGGCCGCCGGGCAGGGTGTGGACTGGGAAGCCGGGTTGGAGGAAGGGCGCTTTGTTCAGCCGGGGGTACTCTGGTGGGCTTTTGACTGGAAGTCGGCGAAGAAACAGGCCAAGCGATTTCACAGGCCCTGCCCCGAACCCCCGCGTCCTGCAAAATGGACCCCCGGCAAGGGGTGCGTGGTGCTCATCGACGAGATCGACAAGCCGGACAGCGACCTTCCCAACAGCCTGCTGGAAAGCCTGGGAAACATTGGGTTTCAGGTTCCACCCGCGGGGTGCAGCGTGGCCCTGCCGACCGATGCATACCCGCCCCTGGTGGTGGTCACCACCAACGAGGAACGCGAGCTTCCGGCAGCGTTTCTCAGGCGCTGCCTGGTGCTCCAGATGCGGATGCCGGACGAAGAAGAGGCAAAGAGGATGAGGGCGGCCGACGTGGAAGAAGCGCAGAGGTGGTTTCTCGAGAAACGCGCCAGGGTCCATTTGGCAGATCGTGTGGGCGACAAGGTCTATGAGGAGGCCGCCCGGCAGCTTATGAAAGACCGCAAGGACGCCCTGAGGTTCGGCCACGTGCGTCCGGGCCCGGCGGAGTACCTGGATCTTCTCCGCGCCCTGGCAAAGCTTCACCCCGGTGACGAGAAGGCACAGTTGACGGCCCTTGGCCGGATTCAGGATTTCGCCCTACGGAAGAACCCGGAGGAGCCCCTGCCGTGAACCCGAAGCCCATAGTGAGCCGGGGCGATCTGCTGCGTTGTTTGACGAATGTGCCGGAGCATGCCGTCGGGTTCGTGGCCGAAATGTGTGGCTTCATTGGGGAGGAGACGTCGAAGGAACCTGTTGCTGTGGCAGCGAAGGAACCTCTCCCCGTCGCCGCACCGGAGCCGGTACCCCCGCGCGATGCCGTTCCTGACCCGCGGACAGAGCCCGTTCGCTTTCTCTTGCCTCTCAAGGCCGGGACCCACAAGCCCGCAAGCCCGGGGCGTCGAGGGGTGCTCACGTGGCTGGAGCGTTCCGAACCCAGCACAGAAGCCGATCTTTCCCCCAAGGATGTCTCCCTTCCGCCAACGCCTCCCCTCCAACCCTGGCCGCGCCTGTGGCCCTACCTGCGCCGCGTTCTGGGGCGGAGCAGGCAAAGCGCACGCATCGACCTGCCGCGGCTTGTTCGTGATGTGGCGGAGCTGCGTCCGGTCCTGCGTCTGCCTCGGGTGTGTTTTGTCACCTGGGCCGAGCGGGCCTGGATACTCATGGATCGGCACCACGATGTCATGCCTTTCTGGGACGACATGGAAGACCTGGTGGGACGGGTCGCCAAGCTCAGGGGAAAGGAGGGACTTCACTGCCGGGTGCTCGAAGAGGGTTTGCCCTCAGGTGTGGGACGCTCCTTGTGGAAGACGGGACACCGAAGTGCGGACCCTGGCTGCTCGGAGCCCGTCCTGGTGCTGGGTGACATGGGGTGCCTCGGCCAATCGTCAGAGCGGACCCAAGCCTGGGCCCAATACGGCAGAGCCCTTCAAAGCCAGCGCGGCCGGTGCAGCGCCCTCATGCCCTGCCCAAGGGAGCGCTGGGATGTCGAGGTTGCCCGGACCTGGCAAAGTGCGTGTTGGGATCGGCATGAAAACCTGCCGCCCGGGTGGCGGGGTCTGACGCCTCGCAGAGCGGACCCGGACTCGGGCGATCGAGAGATGGGAGTGCGCAGTCTGCTTCCCCTGCTTTCACCTGCACTGCGCGTGGAGCCCGGCCTTCTGCGTTCCCTGCGCCTCCTGCTGGAACCCAAGGTGGCCGATGTGGGCACAGAATACGATGTGTGGAACCACGGCGACGCGTCCCGTACGGCCCTTGCCATGGCCCTCAAACCGGATGAGGCCATGAGGCTTCGCAAGGTATTCGAGACGACGGGCGATGAGAAGAAGCTTGCGGCAGGAGATCTTCTGCGCCGATTTCACGCTGCCTGCGGCGATGCGCTGCGTGCCCGTGAAACGTGGAACCTCCACGAATGCGGCGTCCCCCTGGAGCCCGGGGTATTGGAAAAGGCGAGGCAGATCCTGCGGCGGTTGGGGGCACTCATGTTTCGCATCGTCACCACGCGTGATACGGGTCAGGCTCGGCGGCTGCTCCCTTTCGAATGGTTCGAACGCGAGATGCGCAGGCTCTCGACAAACACGCGCCGCGGGCAGGAGGAAATACCGGTATTGTGGGCGCTTGCCCGCTTCTACCGGGGTGAAACGGCCGAGCAGGCACCGGAGGGGATCGACCCCAAACGTGTAGAATGGGTCTGGAATCTCGTCATGGAAGACCCCGGCGTGGATACCACCTGGGAAGCACGCCTCGTGGGGCCAGATCTGGTGTTGGCCCGTTGGACGCCCCCCACCCCCGGCGTCCCGCCCACCACGGTGGAAACCGGGTCACCCGTGGCCTGGATACGTGCGCGTCGGCGGTGGCTGACGGTGGAGGTGGAAAAGGAAAGGGGCGACGCTGAGCGCCATTCATTGATCACGGAGCAGGCTCCGGAGATCCGCGTGCAGGTGGGACGGCCAAAGGGGTTACACCTTGCCTCGGACTGCGCCGAACTGGAGATGGGAACCGTCCCGCGGCCCGAATGGGCACGGAAGATGGGAAGGGACCGGTTCGGGCTTTTTGTCGAGCTCGAGGTGGACGGTGCGGTGTTCCTTCTCAGGTGGATCCCTCCAGGGGATTTTCTCATGGGCTCTCCGGAGAGCGAAAAGGGGAGGTTTCCCGACGAGGTGCTGCACCATGTTACCCTGACACAGGGCTTCTGGCTCGCCGCCACGCCTTGCACCCAGGAGCAGTGGAAGGTGGTGATGGGTACTGAACCGAGTGAGTCCCAAGGACCGAAAAGGCCCGTGGAAAGCGTTTCGTGGGAGGAGTGCGGGGAGTTCTGCGAGCGCCTCGGTGAGCGTTTCCGTGCTCTGGATTTCCGTTTGCCCACCGAGGCCGAGTGGGAGTATGCCTGCCGGGCGCGGACCACGTCGGCGTTCAACGACGGGTCGGAGTGCACCGAGCCGACCGGTAAGGACCCGGCCCTGGAGCAATTGGGTTGGTACGATAAGAACAGTGGGGGCGAAACACACCCCGTCGGGCAGAAGAGAGCCAATGCCTGGGGTCTTCACGACATGCACGGGAACGTGTGGGAATGGTGCGCCGATCACTGCGAGTTCACAGAGAAGGTGGTGACCGATACGTACGTGGACGACGCAGTCAACCCGCTTTGTACGAAGGGCGCGAGGCGCGTCGTTCGCGGCGGCAGCTTCTGGATCCACGCGGGGCACTGCCGCTCCGCCTGCCGGTTCGGGTTCGTTCCGGGCCTCCGCGACTGGTCCCGGGGCTTCCGCCTCGCCGCAGGCCAGCCGGAGGCCCGCGGAGCGCAAGGCCGGGAGGTGGGAGGCGCGGAGCGCCGGGCCGAGGGACGAGGCCCCGTCGGGATAGTTGTAAGTGGTCAGGCCTGAAGTCGATCCGCGGGGGCCGGGGGTTATAACTGTTTCGGGCGGGAGTGTCTTCTTCTGCCTACACGCCACATTACCAATTGGTCGATATGGGGTGGCAGTGTGAATCGCCGCAACCCCGCGAAGCATGATTGCGGGCATGAATCAACCACTGCGCGAGCCATCTCGGCATCCGGGGCCGGGAGAGCCGGCGGGGTATAGCGAGCCCCGAAGTGCCTGGATTCCGGGTCATGCCGGGGGTTGTCCTTCTCAGCCGCAGGGCACGGCGCCGTTTTCGGGCTCGCACCATCGCCCTTGAAAACGCCTGCTGGTGGGGTTGGATGGACACGCGGGACCTCCAGCGAAGAGTCGGCTCGCACATCGCCCACACGGACCATTCGCGCTGCCTTGTGTGGCGCCGGGGTTTCACGGCCACGCGGCGGGCCATCGGGGACCGGTTGCCGTGAGGGCGTCGGTTTGGTATCCTCCCCGTCAATCGGGGGCTTATGGCGCGAGGCGGGTCGTTCGCGGCGGCAGCTACTGGAACCACGCGAGGAACTGCCGCTCTGCCTACCGGAACGAGAACGATCCGGGCAACCGCAACAGGAATCAGGGCTTCCGCCTCGCCGCAGCTCACCTGCCGGAGGATCCGGCGGCTGACCAGGCCCCCGTGGCGCCGGGCTTCGTCCTGGCGTGCGTCATTCTCGGTCGGGTGTCAGTAGGCGTGTGGATGCGCGTTCGAACGCTCCCGGCCGAGTTTTTTCCTGCAAGGTTAATGAGAATACCCGTGAATGGATCCGGTTTCGGACATAAGATCCTCATTTCATTCCTCGGCTGAGATTAGCGTCGGCATTCCCCCCTTGAGGGGGGCGAAGGGGGGTGTGGAGGGTTGTGGGAGCCCGGAAAACACCCCCCTGGCCCCCCTCGAGGGGGGACTTGAGTCGAGATGCGTTGCACGATAGCCTGACGGCGTTTTTCGTTGCTCAGGAAGTATGCGCTAAACGGTTACTGAGAGCCTGAAGCGGATTCATTGACGGGTTTTGAGGTTAGTAGGCACGAACCCAGTATGAGTGCTCAGCCTGCCATGGTCGCACCGCCGGATTTCCCGCCCTCCTGGGCATCGGGATGGGGGGAGGACTTGCGGGGTGTATACGTCGAGCTCCGGGTGTGGGGCGTGCGGTTCGAACTGCGCTGGATTGCTCCCGGAAGCTTCCAGATGGGCTCCCCGAAAGACGAGGCCGGAAGGTGGGAAGACGAGGGGCCCCAGCACCTGGTGACGCTCACGCACGGCTTCTGGCTCGCCGCCACCCCCTGCACCCAGGAGCAGTGGAGAGCGGTGACAGGCGGTGATCCTAGTCAATTCAAGGGTCCGAACCGGCCTGTGGAGAATGTGAGCTGGGGCGATTGCGTGGACTTTTGCGGAAAACTGAACGCCTTGCTGCCCGGCCTGGGAGCGTCTCTTCCCAAGGAGGCCCAGTGGGAATATGCGTGTCGGGCGGGGACCATATCGGCGTTCAATGATGGGTCGGATTGCACGAAGCCGTCAGGCAAGGACCCGGCCCTCGAGCGTCTCGGCTGGTACGATGAAAATAGCGGAGGGCAAACCCACCCGGTCGGAGAGAAGGCACCCAACGCCTGGGGCTTGTACGACATGCACGGCAGTGTGTGGGAGTGGTGCAGGGACTCCTTACGGCGGTATTCGCCCAAGGCGGAGACCGACCCCGTGGGGCCGACAGAGGGCGCGAGGCGCGTCGTTCGCGGCGGCAGCTTCTGGACCCTCGCGGGGCGCTGCCGCTCCGCCTACCGGGGCGAGGACGTTCCGGGCTACCGCGGCAGGGGCCAGGGCTTCCGCCTCGCCGCAGGCCAGCCGGAGGCCCGCGGAGCGGAGGGCCGGCAGGCGGGAGGCGCGGAGCGCCGGGCCGAGGGACGAGGCCCCGCCGGGAGGCCGAGCGGGAGGCGCGGTCGAGCACCGAGGGGTTGAAACGGGCGTCGGAGGGCAGGCGTAACGTCCGCGCTCCCGGGAAGACAAGGATCCGGCCGGCAGCAGCGACGATCAAGGCCGGGAAACACTCCTGCGCCGTCATGGATCTGCGCCGCATTTCGCCTTGACAGACACCGCCTCTTCTGCCATGGTCGCCGTCTGGGAAAAGCGGCTTTGGCCGGGATCATCCTTGCGGCCACACTGTTTCCCCCTCACCCCGACCCTACCCACGACGGGCGCGGGAATATAATGAATTATGGAAACAAGTACCATACGATCCGCGCGCAATGAATTGTTGGTCATCTTTCTTATCGCCCTCGTACTGACTTTCATCATGGTCTTCGTGGAGGGACTCGATCGGCTCTACATCTTTGCGGGCAGGCTGCATCGCTATCACTTCGGCGAATTTGCAGTGTTTTTCCCGGCATTTCTCGCCATCGGTTTTGTCTGCTTCTCGTATCGCCGCGTAAGGGAACTGGAATCCGAGATAGCCAGGCGCTCGCAGCTCGAGATGGCTTTACGGGAAAGCGAGAAGAAGTATAAGGACTTGAGCATTACCGATGAACTTACCAGACTCTACAATTCGAGATACTTCACGGACCGCCTGAAGGGAGAAATAGACCGGACGATGCGCTACAATCGTCCCTTGTCGATGATAGTCTTGGATATCGACAACTTCAAGCATTACAACGACGCTTACGGGCATATGGAGGGCAACAAGGTCCTTTCCGTTCTTGGGGCGGTGATTCGGGACTGCATACGCCGAACCGATACGGCCTTTCGCTATGGCGGGGAGGAATTTACCATCATACTGCCAGAAACGCCGACCGACGGGGCCGTTGGTGTGGCGGAGCGGGTAAGAGCTGGAATCGCCTCTGAAGTCTTCTCTCCGAGACCGGACGAAGTGGTAAAGACCACTGTAAGCCTCGGCGTTTGCCAGTACGAACCCGGTGAAGGCACTGAATCGTTCATAAGACGGACCGATTCGGCCATGTACGCATCAAAAAGGCAGGGAAAGAACAGGGTGTCGGTTGCAGAACCCATCAAGGGGCAGTGAACGGTCCTATTCCAACACCGAGGCTGGAAGCCGGAAGCCTCAAACCTAAATCACAATGACGATCCCCGGGAACCTTCTCACCACCGCCATGGCGGTGATGCCTCACAGGGACGTGGGCCGGGCCCTGGAGCTGGCCCTTTCCCTGGACGTGCCCTTCTGGCCCCAGTTGCCCCATCTGAGCTACCGGGAGGACATGTATGTCCAGGCCTCGGAGCACTTTCCGGGCATCGTGGTGGACATGGAAAAGAGGAACCTGCGGTTTTCCATGGAAAAGTTCGCGGCCGAGGTGGAAGAGGTCATGGAGCATTTCGAGGAGCCGACCTATTTCGACATCGGAGAGCAGTATTCCGCGGTCTACGGGCGGTTTCTGGACCTCAACCTTTCCGGGCGCCCGGCCATCCGGGGGCAGCTCGAGGGGCCCATCAGTTTCGGCTTCAACGTGCGGGACCAGGACGACCGGCCCATTCTTTTCGACGACACGGTGCGGCCCTTCATGCTCGAATTCATGGCCCGTCGTGTCAACACGCAGCTCGCGCGGCTCAAGGAAAAAAACACCCATGCCTTCATGTACGTGGACGAGCCGGGGCTCCAGTTTGTTTTCAGCGGCATGTCCGGTTACGGGGACGTGGCCGCGGCAAGGGACCTGGACACCTTCTTTTCCCTCATCGATCGTCCGCGCGGGGTGCACCTTTGCGGCAATCCGGACTGGGACTTTCTCCTGGCCCGGGACCTCGACATCCTGTCCCTGGACGTCTACACCAACGGGGAGATATTCGCCTCGTACCACAAGGCGATCCGGCGGTTCCTCGATCGGGGAGGGGTGCTCGTATGGGGGATCGTTCCCACGAGCTTCGAACCCTTCGAAAAGGAAAGCCTGGAGACCCTGGAAAACCAAGTCACCAGGCTTTGGGATTCCCTGGCCGGCAGGGGAATCGATCGGCAGCTTCTCTTGTCCCGCAGCATGCTCTCCCCGGCCACCTGCTGCCTGGTGAACCTGGACGGCGGGGCCACCGTGGAGAAGGCTTTTGAAACGGTGCGCGCCCTTTCCCTGAGGCTTCGCAACCGTTTCGGTCTGGCGTAAGGGGCGCGGGCTGCAGCAAGCGGCTTACCGGAAGTAGTACTTCAAGCCCACTCCCACGACAAAAGCATTCAGGTCCGCGTCTGAGGTATCGGTGGGCTTTCCCGGCTGGTCCTCGTCGAAGTCCGTCTTGTTCCAGACGTATTTCGCATCCAGGTTCAGTGCGGCCCTTTCCGAGAAGAAGATCTCCATGCCCGCATTCACGTGGAAGCCGAAGCTGTCGTCGACCTTCAGAGTCGTCCCGGCAGGGAGCTGGGCCGCGAGCGTACTCGACAGGTCGAAGTCGTTGAAGTAGTAACCAAACCCCGCCCCCAGGTAGGGGCTGGCCATGGTGTTGGTGGGTATATGATAGCGGCCCGTCAGAAGGACCGGCACCTGCGTGAGTTCGCCGGCATCCACCTTCCCCCCGGGGAAACGCAGGCCCATGTCGGCCTTGGCGTACCCGACTCCCAGCTCCAGGGAGAAGTAATTGGCAAGAAAATAGGTGAGATTGGCCTCGAAAAGCGCCGTGCCGTCGTAGTCCGTATCCGTTCCGTCTATGTCGTCGTCGATGATGTCAAAGTAGGAAACCCTTACACCCGCCCCCAGCTTGCCTGTCAGATCCTGGGCAAAGCCCGTTCCCGTGAGAGGTGCAAGAACCATCGCCCCACAACCGAGAAACACCAACAACCTGTTCATGAACAACCTCCTTTCCCCTTGAGAAATGCTCCGAACCACTCTGTTTCGTGACCCCTTTTTACAAAAAAAACCGGAACCCGGGTCGCCCCCGGACCGGTTGTGGACATGGGTATAGCAGCAGTGCCCACGCGCCACAAGAGGCTTTGAAGAGGCGCGCCGCGGTGCCGGGCTCCGGTGATACCCCTTTACACAACTGCACGGTTCTGACTATACAGGCAGTGTCGGGAAAGGACCGGGGCTGTTTTTGGGAAAAACGTCGGATGGACGAGATGGGGGCACGGCATTTTCCCCCTACTTCCTCTCCCGCCCCGGGAGAGGTTGGGGTGAGGGGGAAACGAAGTGGGCGGTACGATGATCAAGGCCGGGATGCCGCAGTCAGGAGGCCAAAGGGGTGAACGGGGAAAAGGGCCGTGTCTGAAACAGCCCAGGTGACGCGGGCCGCGGGCGTGGTGGGCGGGGCCACCCTCTTGAGCCGCATCCTCGGGTACGTGCGAGACGTGGTGGTGGCCTGGTACTTCGGGGCGGGCGTCAGTGCCGACGCGTTTTTCGTGGCCTTCCGCATACCGAACCTGCTCCGCCGGCTCCTGGCGGAGGGGTCCCTGACCATGGCGTTTGTGCCGGTCTTTTCCGAGTGCCTGGCCAAGGAGGGTGAGAAAGAGGCCTTTTCCATGGCCGGGGCCACCTTCAGGCTCCTCGCCCTCGTGCTCATTGTCACCACTGTGCTGGGGATGCTCCTGGCACCCTGGATCGTGCGCATCGTGGCTCCGGGCTTTGCCCGAACCGCGGACAAGCTCGCCCTGACCGCGGGGCTCACGCGGATCATGTTCCCGTATATCTTCTTTGTGGGCCTGGTGGCCCTGAGCATGGGAATACTCAACGTGCTGCGGCACTTCGCGGCCCCGGCCCTTTCTCCCATGCTGCTCAACGCGGCCATGATACTTTCCGTGCTCTTGCTCGCGCCCCTTTTCCCGGTGCCCGTGACGGCCCTCGGGGTGGGAGTGCTTATAGGAGGCGCGCTCCAGCTTGCACTGCAAGTCCCCTTTCTCATGCGCAAGGGGGTCTTCTTCTGGAAAGAAAAGAGGCTCTTTCACCCCGCCATCCGGCAGGTGGCTCGCCTCATGGGCCCCACCATCCTGGGAAGCGCCGTGTACCAGGTCAATATCCTGGTGGGCACGTTTCTCGCCTCCCTCCTGGCCCAGGGCAGCGTCGCCTACCTTTACTATGCGGATCGCCTGGTGGAGTTTCCCCTGGGCATTTTCGGCATCGCCACGGCCACGGCGGTCCTTCCCACCCTCTCCAGGCAGGCGGGCGCCAACGACATGGAAGGCCTCAGGGAGAGCTTCGTGTTCGCCATGAGGCTGGTCTTTTTCATCACCGTGCCCGCGACCGTGGGCCTGGTGGTCCTGCGCGAACCCATGGTGAGCCTTCTCTTTCAAAGGGGCGCCTTCGATCCCCAAACCACCCGTATGACTGCGGTGGCCGTGCTCTATTACGGAATCGGCCTCTGTGCGTTTTCCGCGGTGCGCATCGTGGTCTCCGTGTTCTACGCCCTCCAGGACACCGTCACACCCGTGAAGATGGCGATTTGGGCCATGGGGGCCAACATAGTGTTGAGTGTGGCCCTGATGGGGCCCCTCGAGCACGGGGGGCTTGCACTGGCAACTTCCGCAGCCTCCATGATCAACGTGGGCCTGCTCGCCTGGCACCTTCGGCGACGGCTGGGATCGTTCGGCGGCTGCAGAATAGCGGCTTCCTTTGTCAGGTCGTGTGCCGCTGCCCTTGCCATGGGCGCCGGCATATGGGTGATGGCCCTTCAACTCCTGCCTTCGGGTGCGGGATCGCCAAGCCAGCTTCTCTGGGGGCTCGGTGTGTGCATCGTGGCGGGTATCCTTGCCTATTCGGGATTTTCCGCGGCCTTCAATCGAAGGGAGATGGCCGCGGTGGCCGCGGCCGTGAGGGGAAGGACGGGACGGGTATGAACGTGAAGGACAGCGCGCTGCTCACCCTGCTGGTCGTGGTGGTCTTCGTTTTTTTCTTCTTGATAATCTTCGGAGACCAGGGTCTGGTGGACGTGTACCGCCTGAGCCAGGAGAAAGAGCGCATCGACAAGGAAAATGAGCGCCTGAAGGAGGAAAACCTCGCCCTGTACCGCACCATCGCGCGGCTCCACAACGATCCGGCCTATGTGGAACAGGTGGCTAGGCGTGAGCTGGGCATGGTGGGGCCCGACGAGATCATCTACCAGTACAGCAGGAAGGCGGCCCCCAAAGAAAAATCCCAGGGAGGCAGGCCATGAAAGAGACAGGTCCCATACCCACCGAAACCCTTGCAAGGCTGTATGCCTCCCAGGGCCACTACGAACAGGCCCGGGAGGTTTACGAGAAGCTTCTGGAGCGTGCGCCGGAACGAACCGACTGGCAACAGGCCCTTTCGGCCCTGGAGGAAAAGGCGGCCGCCGGGCAGACGGCAAATGGGGATGCGGGTCCCTCCCGCCTGGCCGAATTGATCGGGGAGTGGATCGATTTGCACCTGCGCGTGGTTTGCCTGAAGCGTCTAAAGGAGGTGGGCCGGGCGGTGGGAAAGCGGGACGGAGGAGGTGCTGGGAGAGGGTCGGGGGTGAGGGTATAAGAAGCGCAGTCTGTGGACGCTGCGAGCATGAGGGGGAAAAGAGGAAGTGCACGGCAAGACCAAGGTGGTCCGGCTCATTGCGCGGCTCAACGTGGGGGGGCCCGCCATCCACACCGTCCTGCTGACGCGGGGCCTGAATTCCGAACGTTTTGAATCGGTTCTGGTGCACGGCGTCGTCTCTCCCGGTGAGGGGGACATGGGGTACCTGGCCGCGGGACTCGAGGACAGATCACGGTGCTTGCCGTCCCTGCAAAGGGAAATCCGTTTCTGGGCCGACCTGAAGAGCCTCGTGGGTTTTGTGCGGATTCTGCGAAAGGAAGACCCGGACATCGTACACACCCATACGGCAAAGGCCGGTGCGGTGGGAAGGCTGGCGGTCCTTGTGAACCGGCTTGCGGGAGGGAAATGCCCCAGAACGGTCCACACCTTTCACGGCCACGTGTTTGCCGGGTACTTCGGAGCGTCCAAGAGCAAGGCCTTTCTCCTTTTGGAGCGCCGGCTCGCCCGCACAACGGATGTGATCTGCACGGTGAGTCCTTCCCAGAAAAAGGAAATTGTCTTCCGTTACAGGGTGGCCCCGGAAGATAAAGTGCGTGTGGTGCCCCTCGGTTTCGACCTGGAGCCCTTTGCCGTGACGCGGGGGCAGCGGGAGGCAAGCCCCGGCGGCAGCACCTTCCGGGTGGCGGTGGTGGGCCGCCTGACGGCCATAAAGAACCACCGCATGTTCTTGGAAGCCGCCAAAATATTCCTTGACCGAAGTGTCGGAATTCAGGCAGAATTCAGCATCGTAGGCGATGGAGAGCTGCGTGGGGCGCTGCAAGAGCAGGCCCGGGACCTGGGGGTGGCCCGGCGGGTCCACTTCCCGGGGTGGGTGCGGGACATGCCCGGTCTTTACAGGACCTTGGACCTGGTGGTCCTCACGTCGGACAACGAAGGGACTCCCGTCACCCTCATCGAGGCCATGGCCTGCGGGGTTCCCGTGGCGGCCACGGACGTGGGGGGGGTGGCCGACCTCCTCGGCCGGCCCGTGAGGAGTGCAAGCCCGGGGGGATGCCTTGTCTGCGAACGGGGTCTGCTGTGCCGCCCCCGGGACCCGGCAGGGCTTGCGGCAGCCATGGAAGATGTCCTGCATCACAGGGCAGAAGCGGCTGCCCGTGCAGACGCGGCGCGCGGCTACGCAGAGGCGACCTACAGCCGACGGCGGCTCCTGCGCGACATGGAAGCATTGTACGACGGGCTTGTGGAAAACACCCACTCGCCGCACACCTCTTAGCATTCTCCGCTTCAGGGGGGTTAAGGGCAATACCCTTACCCCGCCCCCCCCCCTTTGGGGGGCGAGGGGGATGGAGGAGGGTCTTGTTGTCACGTTGAGGACAAGGCGATGGTCCGGTTTGCCTCGGGGCGGCCTGTGGCATAAGGAGACGGGGCGTGGGTGAAACGCAGTGCACCGCAGATACCAGTTAGAGGAGGTTCACGATGGACAGGAGGAGGAAAAAGGGGTCGGTGTGGGGTCTTGTCATTTTGACGGCCATGCTTCTGGGGATGAGCGGCTGCGGCGGGGCCCTTTCCAAGAGCGATGCTCCCGTGGCAAAACCCCAGGAAAAGGCTCCCTCTCCCGTCTACTATGACTTCGGCGACGTTCTGGTTCCCCATGAGCTGAAGGTGGTTCGGAAAGATTCTTTCGTTTTCCGCACATCGGGCTTTTCCGCCGGCGTGCTCGTGATGAAGGGTCGGGTCGAACTCAATTCGTTGATCCGGTTTTTCGAAAACAACATGGCCAAAGACAACTGGACGATGGTGAGCACCTTCAAGTCGCCGCGAACCATCATGCTTTTCCACAAGGAAAGCCGCTGGTGTATCATCAACATCACCGAGGGTGATTTTTCCAGCCAAGTGGAGATCTGGGTGGCCCCCACCGTGGCGGAGCTGGGAAGCGGCCTTCTCAAGTAACCTGGCGACGCCTTCGGAGTGCGGCCTTTCAGAGGCCCTGCCCTCACCCCGGCCCTCTCCCAGGGGGCGAGGGGGATGTAGTGAATCGCAATGGGTGACCGCGCGCGGTGCAGGTGCAGGCCCACGGGCCGGCGATGGAAGGAAGGACGGGAAGCCGTTGAAGAAGGACAGTCCTCTGGAAGGAAGCACGGTCCTCGTGGGGGTTTGCGGTGGGATCGCCGCTTACAAGAGCGCGCAGCTCGTGCGCTGCCTGCGCAAGGAAGAAGCCCGGGTGCGCGTGGTCATGACACGCAGCGCACAGGCCTTCGTGGGGCCCCTGACATTTGAGGCTCTTTCGGAAGAGCCCGTGTTTCTCGACATGTTCGAGCTGGGGGGCGACGCCGGCATCCGGCACATCGCGTGGGCCCAGGAGGCGGACGCTGCGGTCATCGCTCCCGCCACGGCCAACATGGTGGCCAAACTGGCAAACGGCCTGGCCGACGATGCCCTGAGCACGCTCATGCTCGCCATGACCACTCCGGTGCTCGTGTGCCCTGCCATGAACAGCCGCATGTACGAAAACCGGGTGGTGCAGGCGAACCTGCGCAGGCTGTGCGATTTGGGCTTTCACGTGCTTGCTCCCGATTGCGGGGCCCTTGCCTGTGGCACCTTCGGGCCCGGTCGCCTGCCGGATCCCGAAATCGTGGTGGACAGGCTGAAACGGATCCTCCTGCCAAAGGACTTCGAGGACACAAGGGTCCTGGTGACGGCCGGACCCACCCGCGAGCCCATAGACCCGGTGCGATTCATCAGCAATCCGTCCACGGGCAAGATGGGTTACGCCGTGGCCCAGGCCGCGGAGCACCGGGGGGCCCGGGTGGTCCTCGTCTGTGGCCCCACGGCGCTTCCGGATCCTGTGAACGTGGAGGTGGTGCGGGTCACCACCGCCCTCGAGATGGCCGAAGCGGTGTACGCACACGCCGAAGAGGCCCAGGTGGTGGTAAAGACCGCAGCGGTGGCCGATTACCGGCCCGAAGCCCCCGAGAAGCTCAAGATCAAGAAAACGGAAGGTCCCCGCACCCTTTCCCTGACCCGGAACCCGGACATACTCAGGGAACTGGGCAGTAGGAAACAAAGGGGGCAGGTGCTGGTGGGCTTCGCCGCGGAAACCCATGACCTGGACGTGTACGCGGTTACCAAGCTGCAAGAAAAAAACCTCGACATGATCGTGGCGAACCTCATCGGAGCCCGGGATTCCGGTTTCGCCGCCGAAACCAATCGGGTGAAGGTGTTCTTCCGCGACGGCACACAGGAGGTCTTCCCGGTCATGGCGAAAAAGGCCGTGGCCCATCTGCTCCTCGATCGGGTCCACGCGGCCCTTTACGCCGGGCGTGGCGCGCCGTGACCGAGGAGATACAAGGTTTCGGGGAGGCGCAGGAGGCGGACCCCGAGGCCCTCGTCCAGGCCCTGGCCGGATGGTTGCGGCATCTTGCCGAATTGGGGTGGAGGGGGTGGGACTGTTCGGAGAGCACCCTGCGGATCGTGGACCGCTGGAAGCGGGGGCAGACGGGAGGGGAACCCCCCCTGGACGCGTTGCGCGCGGAGCTGGGGGATTGCCGGCGCTGCAAGCTGCACCGGTCGAGACGCCACATCGTGTTCGGAGAAGGAAACCCCGGGGCGGACCTCGTGTTTGTGGGGGAGGGGCCCGGCCAGGAGGAAGACGAACAGGGACGTCCCTTTGTGGGCCGCGCGGGACAGCTTCTCAGCAAGATCATCCAGGCCATCGGCAGGACCAGAGAGGATGTCTACATCTGCAACGTGGTCAAGTGCAGGCCACCTGGAAACCGCGTTCCCGAACCGGACGAGGTTGCGGCGTGTGCGCCGTTTTTGAAGCGGCAGCTTCGCGCGATCGGGCCGCGTTTCCTGTGTACCCTGGGGGCGGTGGCCTCCCAGTACGTTCTCGGAACCGATGCCCCCATCTCGGCGCTACGTGGAAAGTGGCAGACGTTTGAGGGCATTCGGGTCATGCCCACCTACCATCCGGCGTATCTTCTGCGACATGTGGACTTGAAGCGACAGACTTGGAACGATATGAAGCTGCTGATGGCTGCGATGGATAACAGCGAAGGGGGAGCTTAGCCCATGATGCCTTTCACGAGAATCCTTGCCGGCTTGGTGGTGGGCTCGTGTCTCGCCCTGTGGATGACGGGGGCCGGTCCTGCGGAAGGAAAGGGGGAGGGCATCGCTTTGGTGCGGGTATCGGGACCCATCAACCCCGGCACGGCTTCGTTTGTCGAGCGGCACCTGCAAAGCGCGTTGGAGCGGGGTGCGTCGTGCTGCATCATCGAACTGGACACTCCGGGGGGGCTCGCCGAATCCATGCGTACCGTGGTGCAGGCCATTTTGGCGTGCAAGGTTCCGGTGGTGGTCTACGTTTCCCCGAGCGGGGCCCGGGCCGCGTCCGCGGGGGTCATGATCACCATGGCCGCGGATGTGGCGGTGATGGCGGTGGGAACCAACATAGGGGCCGCCCATCCGGTGGGCGCAGGGGGCCAGGACGTGGGAAAGACCATGGGGGACAAGGTGGTCAACGACATGGTGGCCCAGGCCCGGAGCGTCGCCGAAAAGAGGGGAAGAAACGCGGATTGGGTGGAAAAGGCGATCCGTGAGAGCGTTTCGGTGACCGAAACCGAGGCGGTGAAAGAGAAAATTGTCGACTTCGTGGCCGCGGACCTCGATGATCTCATCGAGAAGCTCGACGGAAGAGAAATCCCGGGAAAGGGGGTCCTCCATACCAAGGGAACGCCCGTGTACAGGGTGGAGGAGAGCTTCAGGGACAAGGTGCTCAAGACCATCAGCGATCCCAACATCGCCTACATACTGATGATGATCGGACTTGCCGGGCTCTATTTCGAGCTTTCCCACCCCGGGGCGATCTTTCCCGGCGTCATCGGGGCCATGTCGCTCATCCTGGCCTTTTTCGCCTTTCAGACCCTTCCCGTGAACTATGCGGGGATTCTGCTCATCTTTTTGGCCGTGGTCCTGTTCGTGCTGGAGATGATGATCGTCAGCCACGGCCTTTTGACCATAGGAGGGATGGTTTCCCTCTTTCTGGGCTCCCTGATGCTCTTTGACCGGGAGTCGGGGCTCAGGATCGCGTGGAGCGTGCTCATTCCCATGGCCCTCGTGGTGTCGGGGTTCTTTGTGGCGGTGGCCAGCCTGGTGCTTCGGTCCCAGCTTTCCCGGCCCCGGACGGGGGCCGCGGGGCTCGTGGAGGAGGTGGGCTTGGTCAAGGAGGCATTGGAGCCCCCCCGCGGCAAGGTGGTGGTGCATGGGGAGCTTTGGAAGGCTCGGTCGAAGACGCCGCTCCAAGTGGGGGAGAAGGTTCGGGTGGTCAAGGTGGAGGGACTTGTGCTGACGGTGGAAAGGGCCGAGGAGAATCCCGTGTAGCCGTCGGGTTGTCATGACGCCGTGTGGCAGCGGATCGGGAAGCCTGGGGCCCTCGAAGAAAGCCTTCCTTGGGTGGGCACTGCCCACCAAAAAGACCCTATAGCACTTGGTCGGATGTGGCCGCAACGATGATCAAGGCCCGAGCAGGTGTCGGCTGTCGGGTTTCAGTCAGGGATGGACCGGCTGGGGCCAGGGGATGTCGCGGGGTTTCGTCATGCCGGACACGATCCGGCATCCAGGGGGGAGGGACAAGGGGAGGACCGATCGGTTGCCGCTGCGGTGAACAGTGTCAGCCCTTGGGGTTGGGGGCCCGGCCGGGCCGAGTGGCCGGAACGATGATCAGGGCCGCACTACGTGCGGGCGATGAGCGCACACTTGCGTGAAAGGAAGGTGAGGGCATGCTGCATATCGTAGGCATTGCAATTCTGGTGATTCTCTTTCTGTCCTCGGCCATTCGCATTCTCAACGAATACGAAAGAGGCGTCATCTTTCGGCTGGGGCGTGTCATAAAGGCCAAGGGCCCGGGGCTTATCATTCTCATCCCCGTGGTCGACAAGATGGTCAAGGTGAGCCTGCGGCTGGTGGTGATGGACGTGGACCCCCAGGACGTGATCACCCGGGACAACGTGTCGGTGAAGGTCAACGCCGTGATCTACTTCAGGGTGATCGAGACGGTCAAGGCCGTGATCGAGGTGGAAAACTACCAGTATGCCATGTCCCAGCTTGCACAGACCACGCTCAGGAGCGTCTGCGGTCAGGCCGAGCTCGATGAGCTTCTTTCGGACCGTGAAAAGATCAACGCCCAGCTCCAGGAAATCCTCGACACCCATACGGACCCCTGGGGTATCAAGGTGGCCACGGTGGAGCTGAAGCACATCGACCTGCCCCAGGAGATGCAGCGGGCCATGGCCAAGCAGGCCGAGGCCGAGAGGGAGAGAAGGGCCAAGGTGATCAACGCCGAGGGCGAGTACCAGGCAGCCACCCGCCTGGCCGAGGCGGCGGTTATCATCCAGGACCATCCCATGGCCTTGCAGCTCCGCTACCTGCAGACCATGCGGGAGATGTCTGCGGAAAACAACACGACCACCATCTTCCCGGTCCCCCTGGACGTCTTTTCACCCCTCGTGCAAGCCCTTGGGCGCCTGGGGGCGAAGGAGTAGGGCCGCGGATTTCTTTTTGTTGACAAAGACCCACGGAACATCTATCAAAATAATTTCGGCAAAACAAATTTGGCAAAACAACTTTGCTGCGCGGGGGGCCATTGCGCACGAGGCGCAAACCGTGGGGGATGTGGGGCGGGGCGTGGGTCCTTACCGCCTGAACGGGTCGCCGCTCACGACACGTCGCAGATAGAGGTTGGGGTGAAAGCAGGTGCGCACTTTCACCCTACGCGATTGGCAAACGACACGGAGGCCCTCTTGCGGCCTCCGTTATGTTTTGTTTCCGGCGAAAGGTGGCCGCGAGCGTCGGGACAGGCGGGCTCGCAGAGGCGGCGGGGGGGCGCCTTCGTCCTCACCGCGGCAGACGCCCCGTCGGGGTCCGGGGCGGGTTTGGGTCAAGCCCCAAATGACGGTTCTTCGGGCTTCGGGGGACAACGAGGCGCGGCCATGACTGCGCGAGGGAACGCTTTGGAACACAACCCCGGCACGGGTTGATCGGAAGTGTCGCAAAGGAGAAGGAGCTTCTATGGTCAGGAAGAAAAAGGAAGCCAAGGAAAAGCCTCTGGAGAAGATGACGGCCAAGGAATTGCGCGAGCTCGCTTTGACCATCCCCGAAATATCGGGCGTGCACGCCATGAACAAGATCGAGCTGCTCGGGGCCATAAAGAGCGCCCGGGGAATCACCGATGAAGCCGTCAAGAAGACGGAGTCCTCCGTGCGGGACATCAAGGCGAAAATAAGGCAGCTCAAGGTCCGCCGGGAAGAAGCCGTGGAACAGAATGCCGTTGACAAGGTGCGCGTCCTGCGCCGCCGCATCAGCAGGCTGAAGAAAAGGACGCGACGGGCCGCTTGAAGGGCTGGCAGGCCATGGTGCGCATCGATCCCAGTGCCCTTGCCTTTGACGTGGACGGCGTGGTGGCCGACACCATGTCCCTGTTTATCGAGATCGCCAGGGACCGGTACGGCATCGAAGGCATTCGCTACGAGGACATCACCACCTACAGCCTGGAAGAGTGCCTGCCCATCGATCCGGACATCACCCGATCCATCGTGGACCTGTTGATCGACGGGACCCACAGCAGCCCGTTGCAGCCCCTCCCAGGGTCGGTGGCCGTGCTGAGCAAAATGGCCCGGACCCACGGCCCCCTTGTCTTCGTCACGGCAAGACCGCGGCTGGAGCCCATAGAGGCTTGGCTCCACGCGGCTTTGCCCCTGGCTCCGCACGATATGCAGATCGTCGCCACGGGCGGTTTCGAAAGCAAGATCGAGGTGCTCCGGGGGCTGGGGCGGGGATGGTTCGTGGAAGACCGCCTGGAGACGTGCATTCTCATGGCCCGGGAGGGAATCCGGCCGGTGGTCTTCAGGCAGCCGTGGAACCGCCGCCCCCACTGTTTCCCGGAGGTCTCCTCCTGGGAGGAGCTGGAGGCATGTCTCGACCTTTGACCCCTGAACACGGGGGGAGCGCAGAAACGGGAGGAACGCCGGCCGGATGCGCGCGCTGATCGAGCAGTTCGTGGAATCGCTCCACACGGAGAAGGGGTATTCGCCGCACACGTGCCGTGCTTACCGCAGGGATCTTCTCCAGTTTGCCGGCTTTGTGGAGAAGGAACAAGCCCCGCAGACACCTTCCCCTTCTCTCGATGCGGTGGACGGGATAACCCTCAGGGCGTATCTGGCGTCGCTGCACAAGCAGTGCGAGCGCAGCACCGTCGCACGCAAGCTGTCGGCCGTGCGCAGCTTTTACCGATTCCTGGAAAAGCGGGACCTCGTGCGCAGAAACCCGGCGGAGGTCGTTGTGACGCCGAAAAGGAAAAAGACCCTGCCCAGATACCTCCCCGTGGATGACATGTTCCGCATGCTGGAAGGCATGGAGACGGAAACCGTTTTCCAACTGCGGGATTTTGCCATCGTGGAGACCCTTTACTCGACCGGTGTGCGGGTCTCGGAACTTGCGGGCCTGAACTGGGGGGACGTGGACTTCGAGCAGGGCACCGTGCGGGTGATCGGCAAGGGAAACAAGGAGAGGGTCGTTCCCATAGGATCCAGGGCACTGGAAGCCCTGATGACTTACAGGGAGCGGCTGGTCCGGGAAGGCGCGGTTGGGTCCGCACGTTCCGGCCCTCTTTTCCTGAACCGGTACGGCAGGCGTCTTTCGGTGCGTTTCATGGGGGATATGGTGTCGAGGGCCTCGAGCAGAACGGTAAGGAGCCGGCCCATCTCGCCCCACGGGTTGCGCCACACCTTTGCCACGCACATGCTGGACGCGGGGGCGGACTTGAGATCGGTCCAGGAGCTTCTGGGCCATGCGAGTCTGTCCACCACCCAAAGATACACGCACGTGAGCATCGACCGTCTCATGGAGGTCTACGACCGGGCCCATCCGAGGGCAGAAGAGAAAGGGAGCCATGGGGACCCGAGCGCCGGGGGGAAAGGGCACTAGGATGCGATTTCACGGCACCACCATACTGGCAGTGCGTCACGGAGGGCGGACTGTGGTGGCGGGCGACGGCCAGGTCACACTGGGAGACACCGTCATCAAGCACCGGGCCCGCAAGGTCCGCAGGATATTCCACGACAGGATCATCGTAGGCTTTGCCGGGGCCAGCGCCGACGCCATGAATCTTTTCGACCGATTCGAAGCCAAGCTGGAAAAATACAACGGGAACCTCACCCGCTCGGCCGTGGAGCTGGCGAAGGACTGGCGAACGGACAAGTACCTGAGGCGTCTGGAGGCGGTGTTGATAGCGGTGGACGCGGAACGGTTTTTCGTGATCACGGGGGCCGGGGACGTGATCGAGCCGGATGAAGGCGTCATAGGGATCGGTTCGGGGGGCGTGGCGGCTCAGGCAGCGGCCACCGTGCTCATGCGGCACTCGAGTCTCGACGCCCGGGCCATCGCCACCGAGGCCATGGCCACCGCGGCGTGCCTGTGTGTGTACACGAACGACGTCGTGACCCTGGAGGAAATCGAAGCATGAAGAGCGTGCCCGAAAACCCCTGTGGCCGGGAAACGAAGGAAAGCAAAGCCCCATGAAGGACTTCAAGCCCAGAGAGATCGTCGAACAGCTTGACAAGTACATCATCGGCCAGGACAAGGCCAAGCGCCAGGTGGCCATCGCCCTTCGCAACCGCTGGAGGCGGTGTCACGCCCGGGAGGACCTTCGCGACGAAATCGCCCCCAAGAACATCATCCTCATCGGGCCTACCGGTGTGGGCAAGACCGAAATAGCAAGACGCCTCGCAAAGCTGGCCGATGTGCCGTTTCTCAAGATAGAGGCCACCAAGTTCACCGAGGTGGGTTACGTGGGCCGGGATGTGGAATCCATGATCCGCGATCTTCTGGAGCTGACGGTGAATATGGTCAAGGCCGAGGAGCAGGAGGCCGTGAGGGAACATGCCTGTCAGGTGGCCGAGGAACGGATGCTCGATCTGCTGCTTCCCCCGAAAAGGGACGCCGAAGCGGAACAGGACGACGATACGGCCGAAAAGGGGCTGGAGGTGGTGGGCAAGCAAAAGACGGGCAGTCGCAGCACGCGCGAGAGGCTCAGGAAGATGCTCAGGGAAGGAAAGCTGGACAACCGGTTCGTGGACCTGGAAGTCAGCGGAAGGGCCATGCCGGTGTTCGAGATCTTCTCCAACGTGGGCATGGAGGAGGTGGGCATCAACTTGAAGGACATGTTCGGGAGCATGCTTCCCAAGACTACCAAGAAGCGAAAGGCGAAGATCCCCGAAGCCATGGAGATCCTCTCCCAGGAGGAGGCCCAGCGGCTTGTCGATATGGACAAGGTGGTGCGCAGCGCCGTGGAAAGGGTGGAACAGTCGGGGATCGTCTTTCTCGACGAAATAGACAAGATTGCCGGCAGCGGCGGGGGGCACGGCCCCGACGTTTCCCGTGAGGGGGTGCAGAGGGACCTTCTTCCCATAGTGGAGGGCTGTACGGTCAACACACGCCACGGGCCCGTCAAGACGGACCACATCCTTTTCATCGCGTCGGGGGCCTTCCACAACACCAAGCCCTCGGACCTGATTCCCGAGATGCAGGGCCGTTTTCCCATAAGGGTGGAGCTCGATTCCCTGAGCGAGAAGGACTTCATGCGCATCCTGACCGAACCCCAAAACGCCCTGATCCTCCAGTACCAGGAGCTTCTCAAGACCGAGGGGATCCAGCTCGTGTTCGCTGACGATGCGGTGCGCGAAATCTCCAGGAGCGCCCAGGAGGTCAACGAGCGTACCGAAGACATCGGGGCCAGACGGCTGCACACCCTGATGGAGTGCCTCTTGGAGGACATCCTCTTCGATGCGCCCGATCTGGAGGAGGGCGCCATCGAAATCGACGCGCAGTATGTGAAGAACAAGCTGGACAGGATCAAGCAGGATGAGGATCTGAGCCGCTACATCCTGTAGCGGACCACAGCCGAAGGCAACCGAAAAGGGGCCTTGATCCTCTTTTTCGGCCGGGCGGCGGCGGAAGCAGTGTGCGTCTGTTGCCTCTGCCGGGCACCCTTCCTGCACCCACGCGCGCCATGCGGGAGAGACACCCGCCCTCGCAGGTCGGAAAACAGGAACGTGCCGGCCGCAGCGATGATCAAGACCCGGAAAGCACATTTCATGAACACGACCGTCGCCGACATACTTATCGAGGCCCTGCCATACATCCGCCGGTTTTACGGAATGACCCTGGTGATCAAGTACGGCGGACATGCCATGGTGGACGAAGATCTCAAGGATGCCTTTGCCCGGGATATCACCCTTCTCAAGTTCGTGGGTCTCAACCCGGTGGTGGTGCACGGGGGAGGCCCCCAGATCAACAAGGTCCTCGACCAGATGGGAATCACCACGCGCTTTGTCAAGGGCATGCGTCTCACGGACGAGCCCACCATGGACGTGGTGGAGATGGTGCTGGGGGGCAAGATCAACAAGGCCATCGTGGCCCAGGTCAACCGGCAGGGAGGCAAGGCGGTCGGGCTTTCGGGAAAGGACGGAGGGCTGCTCACGGCACGGAAGCTGCGCATCGTGTACCAGGAAGAGGCCGACAAGCCACCAGAGATCATCGACCCGGGACTCGTGGGCGAAGTGGTGCGGGTGGACGCGCAGATCATTCACACCCTCACGGAAAAGGGCTTCATTCCCATCATCGCACCTGTGGGCGCGGGGGAAAACGGCGAGACTTACAACATCAATGCGGACCTGGTGGCCGGCAAGATCGCAGCGGCTCTGGGCGCCAAGCGGCTCATCCTCATCACGGACGTGGACGGGGTGATGGATACAGGGGGAAGGTTGGTATCCTCCCTCGTCGCGGAGCAGGCCAGGCGCATGATAGCGGAAAAGACCATACACGGTGGGATGATACCCAAGGTGGAATGCGCCCTGGAAGCCCTGGACGGCGGCGTGGACAAGGTGCACATCATCAACGGCAAGAAACGACATGCCATTGTGCTGGAACTCTTCACGGACAAAGGGATCGGGACGGAAGTTAAAGTGAGGGACTAACATGAATACGGTGGAAAAGCAGGGTCGGGACACGGGCATCATGGCCTCGGCGGACAAGGTGTTGGCACCCACGTACAGCCGCTTTCCCGTGTGCCTCACCCGTGGCGAGGGGACCCGACTGTGGGACCATGAGGGCAAGTCCTACACCGATTTCGTCGGCGGGATCGCCGTGTGCGTTCTGGGACACGCCCATCCCGAGGTCGCGGAAGCCGTGGCGGAGCAGGCCCGTCTCCTGGTGCACGTGTCGAACCTTTTCTACACCGAGCCCCAGGTCCGCCTGGCAAGCTGGCTGGTGGAGCACTCCTTTGCAGACCGCGTCTTTTTCTGCAACAGCGGTGCGGAGGCCAATGAAGCCGCCATCAAGCTCGCCAGGAAATACGCGAAGGACAGCGGGAACCCCGGACGCTACCGTGTCGTGAGCATGGAGCAGTCGTTTCACGGGAGGACCCTGGCAACCCTTTCCGCCACCGGTCAGGAGAAGATCCACAAGGGCTTCGACCCCTGGTGGACGGTTTCGACAAGGTTCCCTTCAACGACGTGGAGGCCGTGCGCAGGGCCGTGGGTCCCTCCACCTGTGCGGTGCTGGTGGAGCCGATCCAGGGGGAAGGAGGGGTTCGGGTGCCGGATGGGCAGTACCTTTGCGAGCTGTCGGCCCTTTGCCGCGAGGCGGGGATCCTTCTCATTCTCGACGAGGTGCAGACCGGCATGGGGCGGACCGGGAAGCTGTTCGCCCACGAGCATTTCGAGATGGAGCCGGACATCATGACCCTTGCCAAGGGGCTGGCGAACGGGCTTCCCATCGGGGCGATGCTCGCCACGGAGAAGGTGGCCCAGTCCTTCGGACCGGGGTCCCACGCCACCACCTTCGGGGGAGGTCCCGTGGTCACGGCCGCGGCCCTGGCCGTCGTCCGCGCCATGGAAAGGGACGCCATCCTCGGACACTGCCGCACCGTGGGGCAGTACTTCAAGGGGCGCCTGGAGGCGCTGAGAGAAAAGCACTCCTGCGTGGCGGAGATCCGGGGGCTGGGTCTTTTGCTGGGAATGGCACTCACGGTGGAAGGGGCGCCGGTGGTGGAAGCGTGCAGGGCAAAAGGATTCCTGATCAACTGCACCCAAGGCAACGTTTTGCGGTTCATACCCCCGCTCATCGTGGGCGAATGGGAGATCGACTCTCTGGTCACGGCCCTGGACGCAATCCTGGGAGGGCTGGAGACGGGATGATGCGTGACGCATCCAAAAGAGAGGGCATTTGCAGAGACGTGAAGGCTGAAGGGATATGTGAGGGGGCATCGTGAAAACGGACATCACCGATCTGTGGGACTTGTCGAAAGACCGGATGGAACTCCTGTTCCAGCAGGGTTTGGAGTGGAAGAAACGTCGCAGGCGGGGGATAGCGGACCGGCCCCTTTCCGGAAAAACCTTGGGGCTTATTTTCGACAAACCCTCCACGCGCACCAGGTTGTCCTTCGAGGCCGCCATGGTGCAGCTCGGGGGAACGCCCCTTTTTATGGGAACCAAGGACACCCAACTTTCCCGCAACGAGCCGGTGGCCGACACGGCCCGGATGCTGTCGCGCTACCTGGACGCCGTGGCCATCCGCACTTTTTCCCAGGATTTGCTCACGGAAATGGCCCGGGCCGCGGACATCCCGGTGATAAACGCCCTGACCGACAGGTACCATCCGTGCCAGGTTCTGAGCGATCTTCTCACGTTGATCGAGGTCAAAGGCGGGTACAAGGACGCGACCATCGCGTGGGTCGGGGATGGGAACAACGTGGCCCACTCCTGGATCAACGCGTCGGCGATCCTGGGATTTTCACTCGTCCTGGCCTGTCCGGAAGGTTACGGCCCGGCGCAGGAAGTCGTGGAAAAGGCAAGGGCGCAGGGCGCCGCATCCATCCGTATGGCCGGCACACCGGAGGAGGCGGTGGAAGGCGCCGACGTCATCTACACAGACGTGTGGGCGAGCATGGGTCAGGAGTCGGAGGCCGCGGCGCGGCAAAAGGCCTTTGCCGGCTATCAGGTCAATGGGGCGCTGCTCTCCCGGGCCAGGAAGGACGCGGTGGTGATGCACTGCCTTCCTGCCCACAGGGGAGAGGAAATCACCGGTGAGGTCCTCGAAGGCCCCCGATCGGTGGTGTGGGATCAGGCGGAAAACAAGCTGCACATGCACAAGGCGATCCTCGAGGCCCTCCTGGTCACGTGGCGCCGGTGATCCCGGCGATTTTGGTGCCGCCAAGTTCTTTTTCCGCAGGTCCAGGTCAACAAGAGGCAGGGAGGCAGGCAAGGTGACGCAAGCAGTAAAAAAGGTGGTTTTGGCCTATTCGGGGGGTCTCGACACGTCGGTGATTCTCAAGTGGCTCATCGAGACCTACGGGTGTGAGGTGATCGCTTTTTCGGCCGACATCGGGCAGGACGAAGAACTGGACGCCATAAGGGAAAAGGCCCAAAAGAGTGGCGCTTCCAACGTGTATGTGGACGATCTGCGGGAAACCTTCGTCAGGGATTTCGTGTTCCCGGCCTTCAGGGCCAACGCCGTCTACGAAGGCCAGTACCTGCTGGGAACGTCTCTGGCCCGCCCGCTCATCGCCAAGAGGCAGATGGAAATCGCCCGCCTGGAAGGGGCGGATGCCGTGAGCCACGGGGCCACGGGCAAGGGCAACGACCAGGTGCGCTTCGAACTGGCCTATCTTGCCATGGACCCGCAGATCCGCATCATCGCCCCCTGGCGCGAATGGAACCTGAACTCGCGCAACAGTCTCATAGACTACGCCGAAAAACACGGCATTCCGGTGACCGCCACGAAGGAGAAGCCGTACAGCACGGATCGAAACCTTCTGCACATAAGCTACGAAGGAGGCGTGCTCGAGGATCCGTGGAAGGAGCCGGACGAGAGCATGTTCACCCTGACCGTGTCCCCCCGCAAGGCCCCCGACACCCCGGAAGTGATCGAAATAGGCTTTGAGAAAGGTGATCCGGTGTCGGTCAACGGCGAGGCCCTGTCGCCGGCGACCCTTCTCACCCGGCTCAACGTCCTGGGGGGAAAGCACGGGATCGGCAGGCTCGACATGGTGGAAAACCGGTTCGTGGGGATGAAGTCCCGGGGCATCTACGAAACGCCCGGGGGGACCATCCTGCGAACGGCCCACATGGCCATGGAATCGCTCACCATGGACAGGGAGGTCATGCACCTTCGGGACGCATTGGTTCCCAAGTACTCGGAGCTCGTCTATTACGGATTCTGGTTTTCCCCGGAGATGCGGATGTTGCAGCAGACCATGGACGCCGCACAGGAAGGGGTGAGCGGGGTGGTGCGGCTGGAACTGTACAAGGGCAATTGTCGTGTCCTCGGGCGCAAGTCGGAGCGCTCCCTCTACCGGGACGATTTCGCAACCTTCGAGGCGGACGAGGTGTACCGCCAGAAAGACGCGGAAGGATTCATTCGCCTCAACGCCCTGCGCCTGCGGATCCAGGCGATGTTGGGCCGGTGAGGCAGGCTCTTCGGGGCTGCGCAGTAAGGAAGGGGCGATGGCCGAGAAGCTGTGGGCAGGAAGGTTCGAGGAAAAGACCGATGCGCTGGTGGAAGCCTTCACCTCCTCCATAGCCGTGGACAGGCGTCTTTACGTCCACGACATCCGGGGAAGCGTCGCCCATTGCAGGACCCTTGCCAGGGCGGGGATCATCGGCGAGCAAGAGGCGGACGCGCTCATCGGCGGACTGGAAGCGATCGAAAAGGAGATCGCGGAAGGGACCCTGCCGTTCACCGACGCGCTGGAAGACATCCACACCCACATAGAAAACCGTCTGGCCGAAAGGCTGGGGCCCGTTGCAAGGAAGCTGCACACGGGCCGGAGCCGAAACGACCAGGTGGCCACCGACGTGCGTCTTTACCTCAAGGAGGAGACGCGAAACGTGGTCGGCCGGCTCGTCGGCCTGCGTCAGGCCCTGGTGGATCTCGCCCGTACACACCTTGGCGTCGTGATGCCCGGATACACCCACCTCCAGCGCGCCCAGCCTGTCCTGCTCTCTCACCACCTGCTGGCCTACTTCGAGATGTTTTCCAGGGATGTGGAAAGGTTCCGTGATGCCTTGCGGCGTATCGACGTCCTGCCCCTGGGAAGCGCGGCCCTTGCCGGGACCACCTATCCCATCGATCGGGAGCACACGGCCCGCCTGCTCGGATTTTCCGAGGTATCCAGGAACAGCATCGACGCGGTTTCCGACAGGGATTTCATCCTGGAATGGCTCGGGGCGGCAAGCGTGTGCATGGTGCACCTGAGCCGTTTATCCGAAGAGATCATCCTGTGGTCGAGCGCGGAGTTCGGTTTTGTCTTGCTCCCGGACGCCTTTGCCACGGGAAGCAGCATCATGCCCCAGAAAAAGAACCCCGACGCGGCCGAGCTGGTGCGGGGTAAGACGGGCCGGGTGTTCGGGAGTCTTCTCACGCTCCTTACCATCATGAAATCCCTCCCCCTGGCCTACAACCGGGACATGCAGGAGGACAAACCCCCCCTTTTCGACGCGGTGGACACCTTGAAGGCGTGCCTGGAGGTCTACACGCGGATGCTGCCCCAACTGACTTTCGACACCGGGCGGATGCTCACGGCCGCGGAAACGGGCTTTCTGAACGCCACGGACATGGCCGATTATCTGGTGGAAAAGGGACTTGCCTTTCGCGAGGCGCACGGGTGCGTGGGCCGGGCCGTCCGGTTCGCCCAGCAGCACGGCAAGGAGCTGGAAGAGCTTTCCCTCGATACGTTGAAGAGCTTCTCCCCCGTGGTGGGGCAGGACATCTTCCAGTACCTCGATGTGAGAAGGGGAGTGGACCGTCGCCGTTCGACCGGGGGGACGGCCCTGGAAAACGTGTCCGCGGCCGTCAAGGAAGCCGGGGAAAGACTCGATCGGGAGAGCAAATGGGCATGATGCCGCCACCCGGTCCCTTTAGGCTGGGCACCTTCCTGGGCCGTCTGGGGCTGGCCCTGTGCATGCTCGCGGTGTTCTCGTTTCCCTCGGGCTGCGGGAAGAAGGGGCCGCCTGTGCCCCCCAAGAAAGCTTCGTCGCGGCAATGGGATGCGCCGCCGGGATCGACCAGCTGGTCTGTTATACCTTACACTGTCTCTCCCGTCGTGGGAGAGGGCGGGGGTGAGGGGAAAACAAGGTGGCCGGAACGATTATCCAAGCCGGCGGGAGAAGCTGCACGCCATCGACGAGCGGACCGGAGCCCCCGCGGCTCGAGTGAAGGAGAAGGCGCAGAGCATGAACGAGCTTCCCTTTTACAAGATGACCGGCTGCGGCAACGACTTCATCGTGGTGGACAACCGTGCGGGTCGGGTTGCTGCGCAGGACATGCCGTGGCTTGCCCGCAAGATTTGCCGACGGAAGATGTCCGTTGGGGCCGATGGTCTGATCCTTGTGGAAACGAGTACCCGGGCCGATTTCAAATGGCGCTTCTACAACTCGGACGGCAGCGAGGCCGAGATGTGCGGCAACGGGGGAAGGTGTGCGGCCCGTTTCGCCTTTCTGGAAGGCATAGCCGGCAAGACCCTTGCCTTTGAGACCCTGGCCGGCATCGTCCATGCCGAGGTCCTGGGCGACAGGGTCAAGCTCCGGATGCCCGGAGCCTCTGATCTGCGGCAGGGGGTTCGGCTGGAGGTGGACGGGAAAACCGTGGCGGTGGACTGCATCAACACGGGCGTTCCCCACGCCGTGATCCGAGTGGAAGACATTGACCGGGCCCAGGTGGTGCCCTTGGGGCGCCCCTTGCGCCATCACGGGGCATTTCAGCCCTTGGGGACCAACCTGAACTTCGTGCAGCGAACCACCGATCAGCGGATTGCCGTGCGCACCTACGAGCGCGGGGTGGAGGACGAGACCCTGGCGTGCGGCACCGGATGCATCGCCTCGGCCCTGGTGCTTGCCGCGGCGGGGGAGGTCCGTTCGCCGGTGGACGTGCTTACAAGAGGGGGAGAGGTCCTCACCATCCACTTCCGCCAGGAAGGGCCCGTCTTCACCGACATCTGCCTGGAAGGGGGGGCATGGTGCGTTTCCAGGGGAGCTTTGTGTGAGGGCGCCTTGCGATAGAAGGCGCTGCCTCAGGGCGGGGTCGGCTCCACCCTCGATTTGGGCCGAAGGGGATAAGGTATCCAAGGAGGGCGAGCCCCCCGCGTTTCGACGGCGGGAAAAAAGATCCGGCCGGATCGATGATCGAGGCCCGCGGGGGAGAGGAGAGGTGGTGACCAGGCAGCGGACGAACACCGATGGGTTTTGACCACACCGTGCTGATCGGGTTCGGCTCCAACATGGGGGACCGCCGGGCCGTCTGCCTGAGGGCCCTGGAGACCCTGGACGGCGCGGAGGAATTAGATGTTGCGGCGGTCTCGGATCTCTACCTCACCGAGCCGGTGGGCTTCGAAGAGCAGGACTGGTTTGTCAACGGAGCGGCGAGGCTTGAAACGGGCCTTGCACCCCTGGCGCTTCTGGAGGCGCTCCAAATCATAGAAAGGGAGGCGGGCAGGCAGCGGGAACGGGTCCGATTCGGGCCACGCCCTCTCGACATGGATATCCTCTTCTATGACGACGACGTCATCGATCTGCCCCAGCTCAGGGTGCCCCATCCGAGAATGCACAAAAGGCGGTTTGTTCTGCAGCCGCTTTGTGATATAGCTCCAGCGTGGGTGCATCCGGTTCTCGAGGTGACCGTTCGGCATCTTCTCGACACCTTGGTCGAAGACGACAAGAAGGTTCTACCATACAGATGAGACTGCTCATTTTAGGCCTGGTGGTTTACCTGATCTACCGCGTGGTCAAGTCCCTGATTCTCACCGAACCCGGGCCGTCCCCGAGGGTGGATGCAAGCCCGCGGCAACATATCGACGACGTCATGGTGAAGGACCCGTTTTGCGGAATCTACTTTCCCATGCGCGAGGGGGTGGAAGCCAAGGTGGATGGAAAAACGCTGCACTTTTGCAGCGCGGATTGCCGCGACAGATACCTGGCCGGGCACCCGGGCGGTTCCTGACCTCAAATCCTTACAGGAGGCTGCATGAAGTTTTTCATCGATACGGCCAATATTGACGAAATAAAGGAAGCACACAACATGGGTCTGGTGGACGGCGTGACCACGAACCCGTCCCTGATCGCCAAGGAAGGAAAGGACTTTGGCACCATCGTTCGCGAGATTTGCAGCGTTGTGGACGGGCCCATAAGCGTGGAAGTGTTGAGCACCGATACGGAGGGGATGGTGGCCGAGGCCCGCAAGCTCTCGGAGATCCATGACAACATCGTGGTGAAGATACCCATGACGCCCGAGGGAATGAAGGCCACAAGGAGGCTCTCGGAGGAAGGGATCAAGACCAACGTGACCCTCGTCTTTTCGCCGTTGCAGGCCCTGATCGCCGCCAAGGCCGGGGCCACTTACGTGAGCCCCTTCATCGGGAGGCTGGACGACCTGGCCCAGGAGGGGATGGCCCTGGTGGAACAGATACTGGAAATTTACAGCAACTACGCCTTTGAAACCGAGGTGATCGTCGCCAGCGTGCGGCATCCTCTCCACGTGTTGGAGGCCGCCATGCTCGGAGCGGACGTGGCCACCATACCCTTTGGGGTGATGAAGCGCATGATGGCCCACCCCATGACCGACAAGGGGCTCCAGGCATTTCTGGATGACTGGAAAACGAGCCAGCAGGGTTGATGGTTGAAGACGGGAAAAGCCATGCGCTCAGGGACCTCATGCACGGATCTTCTGTTTCACCCCATCAGCCTGACGCTGTATCGCATAGCCGCGATTCCCGCCATCATCCTGTTCCTTGTCTTTACCAACAAGCTCTCCATGCTCCTGGCGGCTATCCTTTTCTCGGCCGCGGCCATCACGGATTTTCTCGACGGTTTTTTTGCAAGGCGCCGGGGCCTGGTGTCCAATGTGGGCAAGTTCATGGACCCCCTTGCCGACAAGCTGCTCAATGTCTCCGCCTTCATCATGCTCACCTACCACCAGTTGGTCCCCGGGTGGGTGGTGTGCATCATCGTGGGCAGGGAATTCGCCGTGACGGGTCTGCGGGCCATCGCCTCGGAAAAGGGAATCGTCATCGCCGCCGCCCCCCTCGGCAAGTACAAGACCGGCTTCCAGATCGCGGCCATCATCCCCCTCTTGATCAACTATTCTTACCTTGGCATCGATTTCCACGCAGTGGGGATGTTTTTCATATGGATCGCCCTGGTCCTCACCATCATTTCGGGGGGGGCCTACTTCGTGGGCTTCTTCAGGCTGATGCGTTGAGGGAGGTTGAGGGCAAGGCCCTTTTTTGGGGTTGACAAAAGGGGCCCGAGTGGCTAAAAGTTTCAGCGTTGAGCGGGAATAACTCAGCGGTAGAGTGCGACCTTGCCAAGGTCGAAGTCGCGGGTTCAAATCCCGTTTCCCGCTCCATTTTTTGTTTTGGCGGCATAGCCAAGTGGTAAGGCAGCGGTCTGCAAAACCGTTATACACCGGTTCGAATCCGGTTGCCGCCTCCAGGTGATGCAAAGGGGTCTGCCGGTTCCGGTCGGCCCCTTTTTGGTTACTGGGTGCGTACACGTTGCCTCCGGTTGCCCATGAGCGCGCTGGTCTATACCGCGCGCGGCCGGAGATTGCGATTTCCGACATCCCCCCACGGCCCATTCTCAGTTCATCCTTCAAGGTCTTGGCGGCTCCGCCTGTCGAATTCTTCGACGACTTGCTTTCCGTATGCCATACGCGGGTTGCTTCCGGCAGTCCCGCCGGGGCCGCTCCTTCACGGAAGGCACGGGCGGCATGATCCGCAAGGCAAAATCAGCCGAGGATTTCCTCCCCATATTCAAAGAGTTCTCGACCAGCATCTACCACCGGTACGAGGTCGCCTTCCGCTTCCTCGGTCCTCCGTCCGGAACGCTCATCGCTGAGCCCTCCACCGTCACCATCGAGGAGGTGACGATGGTTGACAGTTCGCCACTTCTCAACTACGTCTATTTTGAAACCGGAGAGAACCGGTTTCTCGAACGCTACGTCACATTCTCCGGCCCCTCCCAAGCAGAAGGGTTTGCCGAGGAAAAGCTGACCGGCACCATGGAGAAATACCATCAGATCCTGAACGTCATCGGCAAGCGCCTCCAGTTGAATACGGACGCCCGGGTTTCCATCGTGGGCTGCAATTCCGGTAACGGTGAAGAAAAAGGGAGGATCGATCTGTCCCGCAGCCGGGCGGATGCGGTCTTTTCCTATTTGCGGTACGTCTGGGGGATCGATCCGGCGCGCATGGAGGTCCAGGCGCGGAATCTGCCGGCAGTGCCCAGCACCAATCGAGTGAAGGAAGGCATCGTGGAAAACCAGCGTCTGGAGATCCATTGCGCTCATCCAGCCATACTCGACCCCATCAAGAGCACGTATATTGAAGAGGAGTGTGACGCCAAGGAGATCCGCGTCGTTCCCGCCATTGAATCGGAAACGGTGATCGAAAGGTGGCAGCTCAAACTGCTGGGCGGCGACAAGGTGCTGACGACCAGAGAAGGCAAAGGCAATCTGCCTACGGAATTCGTATTTGCCGTGGATGCCCTCGGCATGCGGACACTCTCGGCCCTGCAGGAGATAGGGGCCCAGATCGAGATAAGGGACAACGAAGAAAACGTGTTCCGGACATCGAGCGCCGCTCCGACCAGGATCGACTTCGTCAGGCGGGAACAGCGGATCGCCCAGAAGCGCGGGTCAAAGGTGGTGGAAAAGTACGGACTGATCCTCTTTGAATTCGACCGGGCCGATCTGAAAGGCCGCAACAAGGTGATCGTCGACCGTGTCGCCGTCAGAATGGGGTCGCTGCCGTCCGCGACCATGGACATAATCGGACATATGGATATCATCGGCCCGGAGGGATATAACGATAACATCAACATCCAACTGTCCAACCGCCGGGCCGGCGCCACATACGAGGCCATACTCAAGACCGGCATAGAGCCCGGGGCCAACATCGGCTACGAGGGAGTGGGTCCCAAGCACCCTCCCTATGACAACTCTCTTCCTGAGGGCAGAGCGCTCAACAGGACGGTGATCATCACCATTGAGTACACGGAATGAGCACCGAGAGTCCGGTTTGATCACCGTTGCGGCCTGCCGACTCTGTTTTTGCGTCCTGGGAGCGCGGGCGTCTCGCCCGCGCCCCCAAGAGAGCCGAAACAACCGCGGACACCTTTTGGCTTTCGCCCCAAAGCAGCGGCAATGCTCGATGGGCGAAACGACGATCAAGGCCGCAGACACCCATTCATTTGCGGGTACTGGGCATAGAGTCCATGCCCGCCAAGGTGCATGCGGATGATGGCCGCCTTGTGCGTCAGCCTGCTTCCGGCATCGTGAATGGCGCCTTGTGTCGGCAGGTCCGGTCGGTGCCGGGCCTTGAATCACACCCCTTACTCTCTCGTATCAAACCCGAAAACAAATACCACCCGCTCTTTCCGTTCATGCGTTTGTTATAGAAGCGGATTTCGGGATCCAGGTCTACCATGGCCCCATATCTTTCCTTGATCGTCTCCGGAGAATATACCCTCAGATGTGAAGGATCTTCAAAACTCGGAACGGAAGCTATAAAGAAAACACCTTGAGGAATATTTCTTATTATAGACAAATCATCCAAATGCTCCAACACTTCGAAACATGCTACTATATCAACATGAAGATAGACGCTTGGTTCGTATGCATCAAACACATGGAAATTGTTTTCATTTCGAGGATTTCTTTCTCTTGCTTGCTTGACGGCCTCTTCGCTGAAATCGATACCCCTATAGTTCAATGACGATCTCTTTTTTACCAATTCACCGAAAAGGCCGGTCCCGCATCCGATCTCCAGTAAGGTCCTTGCTCTGTTGCTCTCTGCGTATGCCAGTACCTTTGCCATCGCGTCTTCGAGTATGATTCTTCTCGACGAGAAGAAGCGATGGGTTCTATAGTGCCGGTCATAATAGGCTTTCCCCTGCTCTCTCGGGTCGCGTTTCATATCGGTATCCACGGCGTCGATCGTCGTTCCGGCCAGATCCGACCAAATGCGGAATACGGTTTTTTTGGTGGGCAGTGCCCACCCTACGAAAACCTCAATTCCGGCGGGGACCCAAACATGTGAGAAGGCCTTCACCAACGTGATGCCGGGAGAAAACGAGACCCACCCGGCCGGAACGACGATCAATGCCCTATCCACAATGTTGGGACTCGGCGATTGGACCTATGTGCTAACTCTCAGAATAATTGACCCTGAATCCCACAATAATAAACATAAGGTAAACCCCCGGCTCTGCCGGGGGACTCACAAAGTTTGACAGTTCCGGGAATATCGAGGGAAGCTCCGCATTCTGAACCGC